>Ga0181396_1000040_pt1 | contig 27754 bp, 33 predicted proteins | sample 19SPOviralmetaG_FD_130125 | JGI IMG/M metagenome (GOLD analysis project Ga0181396, IMG submission 130125) | Marine viral communities from the oligotrophic San Pedro Time Series (SPOT) site, San Pedro Channel, CA, USA - 19 SPOT_SRF_2011-01-11 | ecosystem: Environmental > Aquatic > Marine > Strait...
TATATCATATATTAAATTATCATATCTACAGGACACCTTTAAACCCTCTTTAAAAACCCTTAAGACCCCCTAAAAAAACATAATATATTTAAAATGATTTAAGAGAGAGACATTATATATATTTATAACAGAAATAAGAAATGAATTCAAACTTTAACTATGATTTTATCGATATCAATATCGACGAGGACTTAAATAATCCAGATTATCGAGAATTTTTAAATATTCCTTCAAAATATTACAAAAATGTAAAAATTGACCTTGAAGGGTTTATAAATAATTCTCATATAACCTCAATAAATCTTTATAAATCAATCTTAGAAAACATTAAAAATTCGAACGTCAAAGTTTCATATAAACGCTTATTATTTGATAAGTTAATTTTAGATACTCGAAGAAATAAATTAGTATTTTTAGGGAATATATTTAGGGAATCCGCAAATATAAAAGGTGTTAAACTTGAAGACGCAGATTTAACATTTCAAAGATTTAGTGGATTCGAGGAGGTTCACTTTAAAATTAACGATTTATATATGGAATATTATCGAAATACCCTTAAAAATCCAAATATTTGGGACGAACAAGAACAAAGATTTTTAAATGTTATAAATACACGATAAGGCCAGTAAATATCACTTAAATATATATTTGAAATTTTCCAAACATGTTTGGAATTTTCAAGACCCCTGTAAAAAACAAAATATTTATAAAGTCATTTAAATAAAAGACATTATATATATTTATAACAAAAAGAAAAAATGACTGACTTTAAAAACGTTTACAAACTTGATAATTTATATTATAACGAATATGATTATATAAACTTAAAAAATCGAGAAGTTATTGAAACCCTCGATTTAATTTATAATTTTAAACAAAAAACAGAAACCAAAAATTTCAAAGATATAAAAATTAACGATTATTTTATAATGTTATCAAATGAACGACCTTTTACTAAAACTTATGAAATTTATAAAGTAACAAGAAAAACCGCAAAATATATATTTTTTACGAGTCTAAAAAAACAATATTTTTTAAAAAGTGCTGGGACATATTCACCAGACAGAGTAAAAGACGAAAATAATAAATTAAAAGACGCAAAAGATTGTAAATGGTTCCAAACCGGTAATTCTATTGAATTTTTTGAATGGAAAAACGAAGAACGAGAAAAATCAAAATTACATATAAATAAACTTTTTGAAATAAATTATTTTTTTGAAGAAAAAGATTTAGGATATTTCCTTAATCAAGATTTACAAGATAATTTAAATTATTGAAAATAGGCAGAACATCGATTTTAACTAAAAAAATTTACTTTTTTTATATGATATATAAAAAAAATAAACTAATATTTATATGAACGAACATAATTATTTTTTATATGAAAACTTTAAAAATTATATGATTGAAAATTGGTTATTCGATTATGAAACCAAAAAATTTTCAAGAAATACTATAATAATATATATATGTAAATATTTTGATAGTAAAATAGGCAATGATTCCTTAGTAAGTATATGTAATCATTTTATAGACGACGATTTAGACCCCGTAGATATACAAAAAGAAATGGCAAGAAAAATATTAAATGAATGGGTAAAAGAAAAAAAAATAAAAAAAATACCAAATTTATATGGTTTCAGTGTCTACGGTTATATGTTGTAAATTATCAATATGTCTTTTACTTTTATAATGTTTGTTTAATGTTGCTTTATTTATTATTAATTTACAATGTTTACAATAAGATTTTTCTTTAATTCTTTCTAAAATTTTATCTCTATTTTTTTTATAATATTCTCTACTTACTGATTTTTCTTTTTCGTGATTTTTATAGTATCTGATTTTTGATTTTTCTTTTATTATTTCGGTATTTTTATTATAATAAAATACTGAATATTCTTTTTTACTTCTATTAGGAATATTTTTATTTATACATATTCTTCCAAATTCGTCTTCGTGTTTTTCTATATAACTTCTTTCAATATCTCGTAAATCATTAATTTCGATAGGATAATCAATTTCTTCCAAAATTTCATATTGTAAATCACCAACTATATTTTTAGTGTTAGTATTATTATTTTTAGATTTATGCGATAACATTCTTCTATGTATATCTTGCTTAGTGCTACCAATATAATACTTATTATCTTGTAAAGAATATACTTTATATATTTTACAATTATTCATTTTATATATATACTATATTTTAAAGTCTTTAAATAATGAAATTGGACGAACATTATATATATTAGGCGTTCCATAATATTTTTCTGCTCCAATAGTTCGCAAAATTTTTGTTATTTGCTGTCTTAATTCCTTTAGAGGTAATTCCACCACTTCTGGCCAAGTAACTTGCTCGGCGTTTTGTATCTTTATGCTGAGTAAAATCTTTCATATTACTATCCCCAAAATGAATTAACCTAACTTTACCTTCCTTTTTAATATAAACCATACCTTTTTTCCCTTGCTTATTACTTTTTCGAGGTTGGTAAAGTGGTTTATCTTTTTTCCATTTTTCATTTGCTACGCTTAAAACCATTTATATATATATAATAAACATTTTATTTAATTAAAATTATTTAAAGTTTTTAATATACATTATATTTATAAAATGACTATAATAAACTTTTTGGATAAAAATAATATTCTTTGGTTTCCTTTAGATATTAAGATAGAAAAAAAAGAAAATGGAGATTGGAAAAAAGAACCGCAACCAAATAAAATTTATAATAATGGATTTATACCAAAAACCGACGATTTCCAAAATTTAACTATTGAAGAAATCAAAAAACGCCAAAAATATGTAGATAATTTCGATTATATTGCTATAGATACACGGTTTATTTATCATATCGACGTAGACTTTAAAAACGAAAAAATAAAAGATTATTCAAAAGAAAGTAAAAATTTAGTTAAAAGTTATAGTGAATATCCTTATTTTAAATCAACAACTAAAAAATTTGGTAAACATATATTTTTTAAAACTGAAAAAAAAGTAGAAAATCAAAAACCAAAAAGTATTTATAATGATATTGAATTTTTATGCGGTTTATGGTCTTGGTGTCCAAAAAATCAAAATATATTTAATGAAGATTTAGAGATTCCAACTATCGACGAAACCGATTTTTTAGATATATGTAAAAAAAAAGATATATTCGATAAAGTAAAAAAAACAAGCAAAGCAGACAAAAATAAAAAAACCAAAAAGGAATATTGTAAAACAACTGAAACTATTGAAAAACCAAAAGAAACGGAATTATTCAAATATATGGATTTAATAGGGTTGGAATATTTAGACGATTACGACGAATGGATTAAAATCGTATGGAGTTTAAAAAATCATAGTATCGAAAATTATGATTTAGCAAAATATATTAGTTCAAAAAGTCAAAAATTCGAAATAAGCAGTTTTAATACTTTATGGAAAAATGGAAAAAATGGCAATACTATTGGAACTGCTTATCATTATGCGAAAATAAGTAATCCAGAAGAATTTGATAAATTGCGTATTGAAAGTGCTATAAATAAGAAAAATTATTTTAATACAGACGATAACTTAGCAGAAACATTTTTAAAAAAAAACGAGTTAAATTATGTATTTAAGAATGAGATTTTATATACGTTTCTTGAAGAAAGAAAAAGATGGTTTATAGATAAAAATTATAATAGATTAAAATATTCAATAGGTAAAGATTTAGGTAAATTATTTAATTCATATTTAGAAGATTTAGAAAAAATAAATATGGAGGATAAAACAGAAGAAGAACAAGGTATATTTAAATTATATTGTTTATCAATTAAAAATTTAATTAAAAGCGTTATGAATGTAACAAAACAAAACAGTATAGCAACACGAATTATACATTTATTAAGTGTTCGAAATTTTGAAGATATTGAATTCGATAATATTCCAAATTATTTACCTTTTAACAATAAAACTTTTTATTTAGATAAGGGAATATGGGTAGATACGAAAAGGGAAGATTACATTTTAAAAACTACTGGATATGATTGGATAGAACCTAAAAAAGAAGAATTGGAAGAAATGAATAAAATTATAGATAGTATCTTTCCAGATAAAAATATTAAAAAAGTTTATACTCATTATTTAGCAAGTTCATTATACGGTATACCTATCGAAAAATTCATAATAGCAAATGGTAGTGGAGGAAATGGAAAAGGTTTAATAAATGAATTAGCAGTAGAATGTTTAGGTAAAGAGTTTGCTTATACTGCTTCAAATACTATTTTATTGAATCCATTAAAACAAGGAAGTAACCCAGAAATTGCTAATATGGTGGATAAAAGGTTAATTATATATAGAGAACCAGACGATAAAAAAGAAATTTGTGGAGGAACTATGAAAGAACTTACTGGTGGTAATAAAATAAACGCCAGAATGAATTATAGTAACGACTGCGAAACTTTATTAGTAGGGACTAATATATTAGAATGTAATAAAAAACCTTTAATAAGTGGAAGATTAGACGATAGTATAAGTAGAAGAATTTTAGATATACCTTTCGAAAGCACTTTTACAAATAAAAAAGAGGATTTAGAAAGAGAAGAATTAAATAATGTTTTTGAAGGTAATACCTTTTATAAAACCCAGAAATTTAAAGATAAATTTAAGTTCAGTCTTTTACAATATTTATTTAATTATATAATTGAAAATGAAGACATAACCGAAAATTTAATAAGTTGCGAAAGAATCGAAGAAAGAAATAAAAAATATATAGAAGAAAGCGATAAAATTTTAGAATGGATAAAAGAAACTTATGAAGAAACCAACGACAAAAATAATTTTATAAGTTTAAAAGATATATTCAATTTATATAAAGTCAGTTCTTATTATACAAATTTAAGTAAAAAAGATAAAAGAAATCAAAACTATAAATACTTGGTTGAATATATACAAACTAATAATAATTTTAGAAAATATTATAAAGAAAGAAAAGTAATTAACGGTAAGAATTGTAAAAATATTTTATTGTTTTGGAAAGAAAAAGAAGATTTAAATCAAGAATTCTTAGACTATTAAATAAAATGATTATTTAAATAAACTATTTAAAAATTTGTGGATACTTATATTTATATACTATGCCTCGAGGAACTTCCCAGAATAAAACATTTTACCATTTTTGTGTAATTGATAATGAAAACGAAACTAAAAAATATTATATGACTGCTAACCATATTAAAGAAGATATAGGAATACCAAAATCTACAGTTTACAATATTTTAAAAAGAAATGATAATAAAAATATTAGATTTTATATGTATCCATTTATCGAAATTCAAAGAGTTAAAATTCCAGTTTACGAACAACGACCTATAGACTATTAAGTATTTTTATAAATTTTTTTATATATATTATTATTATTATGGATAATAACGATAATATATTTAGTGAAGACATAGTGGAGCAGACAAAAACCGCCGAAAAACCAAAAAGGAAACTTAGCGAAAAACAATTAGCGGCGTTAGCAAAAGGCAGAAAACGAATGGCAGAAAAAAGAAAAGATTTTAAAAAAAATAATAAACAAAAAAATATCGAAGAAAATAATTTAGTAGAAAAAAATAATGTAGTTCAAAAACAACAAAAAGAAACCAAAAAAAAACTTATAGAAGAGCAAAACGAAGAGCAAGAACATTATTTAAAACTTTTAGAGAATCGTAAAAAGTTACACGCTACAAAAAACGATATAGATAATTGGAAGAAATTAAGAAGTAAATATTTAAAAAAAACTGAAACAATAGAAGATTTCGAAACTTTAAAAACTGAATTAGACACTATAACAGAAGAAGATATCAAAGATAAGAAACTTTTAAAAAATAAATTATCTTATATAGTTAATAAGTATAAATGAAAGACTGCGAAAATCACGATAACAAGCAAGGAAATTACGAAATATTACCATTAAAAAACCTTAATAAAGAAGAAGTAGGGGAAGTAGACTATGATATATTACCAAATATACCATTTTTAATATATGTAATTGGAGCAGTAAAAAGTGGAAAAAGTTTATTTATGGCAAATTTATTTTTTAATACCAATTTTCCTTATAATGAAGCATTCGACGTTAAAATATTAGTAAGTAATACTGCTTATAATGATAAAATAATGAAACCAATTTTAAAACAGTTTGATTTTGTATTTACAGACTATAGCGAAGAACTATTAAACGAGATTGTAGAAATGATAGAACAAGACGAAACAGATAGTAAATATTTATTAGTTTTGGAAGATATAATAGGTAGTGTAAATGTAAGTAGTGGAAGAAAAGTAGACGCATTAACTGGACTAACCACTAAATATAGACATATAGGTAATGAAAAAATGGAAGGTAAATTAAGCATTTGCGTAATATCTCAGTATTTCAAATATTTAAATCCTATCCAACGATTAAATGCGAGTTCATATTTTTTAATGGGAAATAGTCCAGAAGCAGAACTTATGAAAATGGCACAAGAATTAAGCGTATTTGGTAATAGTGAAAAAGAATTTATAAATATTTATAGAAAATGTAAATTAAAACCTTTTGATTTCTGCTTTTTAAACGTCCAAGACTTAACTGCTCGGCGAAATTTTGAACCGCAACCTATATGGACTGCGGAAATGGTTAATAATGAAAACAAAAATGAAAATGAAAATGAAAACGAAAATGAAAATGAAAAAAAAAATATAAATAATATTATATAGTATGAGTTATTTCGACCAATTAAATAGTTATATGACTGGACTAAATGAAGCAACCTCTACCGAAAACAGTATGAAACAAGAACAAATTAGTAGTAAAACGAGTGATATAGAAGACCAATTCAACCAAGTTGTAAGTAAAATTGAAGGTGTTGGAGGTTCCATTACTGGCTTGGGTGGTGCTTTTCAATTAGGTAGAAAGGTTTATAAAAAAGTTTTATTAACCAAAGCAAAACAAGCAAAGGCAAAAACTGGAACAGACCCAGACGGAACGACTACAAATGGAGGCGGAGGTAGTAATGGTAGTGGAGATTCAACCGACAATATATTCGATAAAGGTAGTAACCAAGGAAAAGGAAAAGGAAAAGCAAAGGACGACGACGACGACGACGATGCTGGAGACGCTGGAGACGCTGGGGGAGGAGGAGGAGCAGCAGACGCCCCAAACCCAAACGCAGCACCAAGTGCGGAAGATATAAAGGCACCAGATATTGGAGCACCTGTAGACGACCCAGTTCCAGTTAGTTCAGCAGCAGATAGTGCGAGTGATAGTTTCGTAGGACAATTATTTGGAAAAGGTAAAGGAAAAGTAAGACAAGCAGACGGCGGAGGAGCAGAAGCAGACGAATTCGAAGGCACTTTTAGTGATTTTCAAAAGGGTGGAGCAGTTATTAAAAGTCAAGTAGGCGGTAATGGTGCTGGAGCAGATATGGAAGCAATTAAACCAGTAGGAGCAAATCCAAGTGCTGATATGGACGGTTCAAACTCTTTAATATCTAATTTAAGAAGTAAAGCAAATAGTATAGTGGAACAAGCAAAAGCAAATTTACCACAAAAAAAGGGAACTAATAGCAAAGGTAAGGGAGACGAAGACGCAGACGCAGACGCTGGAGCAGAAGGTGGGGCAGACGCTGGAGGGGACGCAGCCACGACAGCAGCATTAGAGGGGGCAAATATGTTGGACGTGGTTCCAGTTCTTGGAGAAATTGTAGGCGTAGGCACTTTGTTAGGAGGTTTATTCCACGATATATTTGGACACCATAACGAAAGACAAAAAGAAGCAGAAGCAACTAGCACTATTACAAGTGGTGTAGGAGTAACTACTGGCGGTATTGATACGGCAAGTATAATGAATAAAGGTGCTGGATATTTAGGAGCAAGTGTCTAAAAAGTTTCATATTCACTATCACTACTGCTTTCTGTATCACTTACAAAATTTAAATTATCATAATTAAATACCTTATCTATTATTAAATCTTCATTATTAGATTTATCCTTAGCAATCTCTTCTATATTTAATTCGATATTTTCATTAGTGTTTTGTAAAAATAAATCATATATTTCATTATAAATAATATTCGTCTTTAAATTATGTATTGTATAATATAAGAAAGCAAAACCAGCAACCGAATACTCTAATAAATCCATAAGTATATCTTCTTTATTTGGTATATCCATTATATATTTTAAATGTATATTTTTTAAATCATTAAATTTAATAATTTAAAAATTATTTTGTTCTAAATGTCCTAATATCGCCCCTTTTTTCAAAACTCTTTATTTTGGAGTTTTATGTTTTTCTTCCGTAACTTTATTTGGTTCTTCTGCTGGACAAGTTATATTTATAATTATGCTACTATTACTTTCTAATTCTGGATTGGTTAAGTCTGGATTTAAAATTTGTATATCAATATTATTTATATTCATAGGTTGGTTTAATACTGCTACTATATCACTTTCACTTATAATGAAATCTTGGGAAGATAAACTCGATTTAGCAACAACTCCAAGTAGTCCTAATGGTTCTCCTTTGCTAACCACGTCTTTATATTGAGGGACTAAATTACTGGTAATTAAATAATAACCAAATGTAGATAAAGTTGGTAAATTTCTTGCGACTATCGGCGTAGGGTCTGTAACTATATTTAACTGTGTGCATACTCCAAATTCACTGCCAGCATAACTATGAAAATTATCGTTTTCTTCTGCTTTGGTTTCTTCTGCTGGTGCGTTCTTTTTACCGTCTTCTATTCTAAATTTACAACTCGTATAAGGACTATTAAAATCAAAATTATTATAATTTTGAGGGTTAGTATATGCTTCTGCCATATTAGTTCCGCCACCATATTTACTTTCAATTACGTCTTTTGATTTTGTAGGGTGGAGTTGTGTAGATACAGTTGGTATAGCAGATAAATCTATTTTTGTATTCGTTGTAGTTCCCCATAAATTTAAATCGTTATTACAATATTGTTGAATAGGTTCGAAATAATCTATATCGTTTAATTGCTCGTATGTAAACCCTAATTTACCCCATAATGTTTCTTTTTCCCATACTCTTCTTGCGTCTTTTTCATTTCTAAAATGTTCAGCAAAAGAGGCGTGGTTTTGGTATGGGGTTGAATCTTTAACGAAATCCATATCTCCAAATTTATTAGCAATGCCAGCACTCCAATTATATACAATTATTCCACCAGTTCTACTTCTTGGAGTTTCTGCCGCATTTTGAATGAGTGTTGGTACAGGGTTAGTATTACCCTTTTTATCTGTTTTGACGGAACTATCGAATAAATAAGGACTTTCTACGACATTCCAACCACCTAGAGTTCCAGTTTCTCCATTTGTTCCAAAATTTGTGCTTTCAATATTTTTTGCCATTCTTTTTAATGCTATACCAACTTCTCCAGCATTAGCATTTTTATTACCATATCTATCATAAGTTGGAAACCTATATAAAGAATGTAAATTATTTAATGAAAAACCATTATTTTTTTCGTCGAAAGTAATATTTACTTCTGGTGCACCTACGCATATTCCTCTATCATTAATAGTGTAATCGTCTTTATTTCTTGCTAAATCGAATTGTAGTTTTGTCGTATAACCTTGTAATTCTGCTGGAGGAGTTAGTAAATTCGAAGTTAAATAACCTACAAATTTTCTTTTTGAATTATCCGTTCCGTCTTCGGTTATAGTGTTACCGTCCCTAAGCACTTTTAATCTATCATAATAATCTAAACTTGGAGCAGCGGTTCTACCATTATTTTTAGCGTTAGCACGTGCCGTAGCCACGTCGTATGCTGGAATAAATGTATTATTTGTAGTATATATTTCGTCTGTATGAACCAATCTATTAAAAGCATTATAACCATTAACTTTTTCTATATTTGTAGTCATACCAGAATTATTTGGATTTAAAGCACCACTCCAATTATTTGTTTCTTTCGCAGATTGTATAGGGTCGCGTGGTATTTCTGTGCCCGCTTTAACCAATCCATTTAATTGGTTATTTATAATTACTAATAACTGATTAACACTATAAATACCTTTTTTTATTGTTACATTTGTAGTTCGAACTATAGGGTATAAAAATGGTTTATTATTTATAAAATTTGCTTCTTGGTTTCCAGAGCATAAAATTAAAGGGGTCATACAACCTCCTATATTTTCTCTATATAAAGCATACCTATTTTTTACTTTATACTGAACTGTAAAACCAAAATATTCTTCTTCCCAATTTGTAGGCGTATTAGCATCGGCGTTTATCCAATATCTTGGTTCAATTCTAAGCATATCGTCATATAATAAAGGTAATCCTAATCCAGCACTATCTAATCGTGGAGTATTTATATTTGCTGGAATTGGTGCTATGTCGTCTACTATATAACAATTATATTTTATAACTTCTTCGAAATCTCTTTCGAATTCTATACTTTGCCCCGTAATTCCTTTTTGGTTAATAAAGGCGTTTTGTATTTTAATTTCAGTCCCCGCAGGTGCCGCAATAGTTTCTTTTAAAGCGTAAGTCCATTTATTAGTATTATCACTTTCACTATCATAAGCATTATATCGATTACAGTCTATATAATAAGTTTTAGACATTTATTATATATATTGAAAAGAAAAAAAAAAGAATTATTAACTGGATACTACTACTTGAGTTCCACGTGGTAATTTTCTAACTATTACGACTCTTGAATGTTTAATATAATAATCTACGTCCATTTGTCCTCTAAAATTGATTTGGTTTTTACCAGCAACTGCTTGATTTGGTCTTCGTCTATATTTGAAAACCAAAGGAGAACCACTATCTATAGTAGTTCCGCCTCCAACAACTTGGTTATTACCATTTCTAAGGTCTACTCCTAAAGGTTTCCAATTTCCAGCAAGTCCTTCCTCCATAGGCATTAAACTTGCTCTTTGGGCGTTAGGGTCTGTATAATACATAGGACGAGGAACGATTAAATCTTTATCTAATACGTTTTTCATTTGATTATATTGGGAAGCATTATTATAAATAAAATCTGGATAAATGTCTAAACCATTTACCTCGCAATTATATTCTTCGTCGTCTATACCGTCGCAAACTTGTCCTTGGTTTACTTTTCTACCTAATGCTTTTGCTTGTGCTTTTATCTTATAATCTGTAAAACGTTTCATTTGGATAATACTATGAACCTCTTTTCCAGTTTGTCCTAACCTATGCTCTACGTCTTGTAATTCCTTAGCAGTTGTAACTGCTGGGAGTGATTTTTTAACTACCGCAATTTGAGGAAATTCAAATCTGTAACCACCTTGTTTACTTGTTTGTTCCATATATGAATTGATAACACTGGAAGGTGGTAAAACATAATCAATAACTAATTGAACTTCATTATAAGCATAAGCACCTACGCCACGGTAATTGGCTAATGTAGAGGCGTCTGCTTTTAATCCTAAATCTATCATACATTCGGCGGTATCGTTCATTTCAAATTCTAACTGAATATGGTAATCAGTAAATAAGAAAAGTGGTAAAGAACGCCCCTTTAAGCAAGGGAAAATCATATTTAATGGAATACCCATTCGTTCATTTTTCTTAATATCGTCGATTACAGAAAGATTATTAACTGCTTTACCAGCACCGTCTCCTATTGCTCCATAATTCAATCCACTATTAGCACTATCTACTTCTATTTGTCCTACACCTTGTAAATTAGTAGATTTCGTTGCTACTGCGGTGGTATCTGTGGCTGCTTGAACTTCTAAAGCATTTCCTAAATAATGTCCCATAACGTTACGACGTTGTAAAACTGATTGGTTTAATTCTAATAAAGTAGCAATTCTGTCGACTCCTTGACAATTATTTATTTCAAAATCTCCAATCTTAAGAACTGCGTTTTTAATACAACTTAAAGCACCATTCCATATATTTAATCTGTGATTACCATTGCTACCAGCATTATTTTTCATTTTAAAAGTAAGCATACTCGTTCCTTCTAAAAATCCAACATTTCTTATAGTAAATTTAAATATTTTAGAGGTATCGGTGGTCGCATTATTGGTTTCTACCAATTCTGTTTTAATTTCACTCTGTTGTGGAACTTCCTTTACAGAAAAATCTAACATAGAATTTAAGATACTCATTTTATAATATACGAAAACATTTTATTTTTTAAAAATATTGTTATTTTTCATTTTGGGTTTTTTTTCTTTGTATGGTTTTTTTTTCTGGTATTCCTTAATATCAAATAATTTTTTTTTAGTTTGTTCTTTATCTTTTACCTTTTTTACGTCACCTTTCCATATATTCGTATCTAATTTTTTTTCTTTTTTTAGTGGTATATCTGGGTATTCTTTATTCCACGCCTCTATTTCTAATTTATCCAATTTTTTTATTTTAATATACTGTTGTAAAGTTTTAGGTCGATTTGATTTTTTTATATCGTTCATATCTTATATAAATTTTTTATTTCTTATATTTCATATCGCACCAATTTAAAAATTTTCTTACAGTAGTTTCCATATATGTGCTACCGTCTGGTATTTCTCTAATTGCTTTAAAACTCATTCTTTTATACATTTCGGTTATATCCTTTTTACTTCTATAATTTTCGTCTAATGGTAAAGCATATAAAGATACCGTATATTTTTTTCTAATATATCCTTTTTCTAAAAACCATTCAAATAAATTACATAATAGTTTTCTGGTAAGTCCAGCAGGTGCTCGTTTTTCGTTACTATAAACTTTATTTTTTAAAAAATCTATTTTTATTTTATTGTCTTCTTGATTTACAACTCCACTTATTACTATATTTTGTTTTCCTATGTAATTATACATTACTGAGTTATTATCATTTATATTAAATTCAAAATCTCTTTTTTTAGGAAATTTACCACCATATTTTATTCGTGTTTCGCTATCTTTGTATATCTTTATTTTTTTAGACATTTATATATATAAATAATAAAAATTTTTCTATTCTTGTATCGTAAAATTTATTACTGATTTTTCTAAACCTTTTATAATTCTATCGGTATATCCATTTCTAATTTCTACGTCTAATTCATTTAAAATTATTTTATTGTTTCTTAAATTTAAAATTTTTGGGAAGTTAGGTTGGAATACGCCAGTAATAGTTCCTCCAGTGCTATCGTCTGTATTTACGTTGCTATATGGTGCTGGAACGTCGTATATAATAGGTTTACTATATCCGCTTTTTTCTTCGTCTTCAATATTTTTATAATTGGTTATAGGTAAACCTTTTAAATATATACTATAAATTCGGTTGTTCCATTCCTCTAATAATTCATTTAAATAATAAAGTTGTGGATTTTGGTCGCTTGTATTTGGACTTAATAATTCAGTTTTTGCCGTTCCTACGTATCCAGCAAGTTCGCTGCTAAAAGACATACTATACCTTTGGATTTGTGTAGTTGGAGAGTTATTTGTAGCGTCGTCTCTATTAATTTGTTTTACTGTTACATTTTCAAAACCATCGCCCTTTGCTTGTGCGGACATAATTAAATTAAAACCCCTTTGTGCTTTAATAATACTACCCATAATGCCTTGATTATCTACAAAATCCATATTAAAAAACGTTCCAGTTAAATAATGTCCTTGTATTCTACTATCAAAAATCATATTGTCGCTATTAACATTTAAGTTATCGGTAAAATTATATAATCTATAATACCACCTTCTCGCACTTGGTAAATCGTTACCCCAATAATTATTACTACTATCAAAATACATTTGTAAACCTAACTGTAATTTTCTACTTGTTACATTATTCATTATTTTATCTAAACTAAAACTTGCTACTTGTATCATTCTAACTACATTAAAATCCATTTTAGTATTTTTAAAAGTTCCAGTTGTTAAGTTTACGTCGTCGTTTGTATTTCTTGCTACTGAAATTCTCACTCTTCTACCCATATTTGTGCCTACTTCGTTAGCATATTGAGGGTCTGTAATTTGAACTTCTAAAAACGCCCCTAATTTGCCTTGCCTTGTTCTTGTGGCCGCAGTTCTTTCTGCTAAAGTCGTTTTTGTTCTACCACTAACATAAATTGGAGGGTTACAATCTGCCCCACTATTATTAGTTGCTAATTGTCCTTTTGGTCTATTCGCCCACGTGCTCCACGTTCCGTCCAAAACTTCACTTGGTATTAAACCTAAACTCACGCAACCTCCCATATCGTCGATATTTGTAGCAGTTTTAAAAATAATCATATTATGCTTATCTATATCGTCTGTATTACTTAATGCTTGATTATGATTATATACTTCATTAGATATACCAAAATTATCATAAACTGGGACTACAACTTGGTTTAATACTGCGGTTTCACTTGTTTTTACATAAGTAAAATGTTCTCCTTGTGCGTCGATTTGTGTCCCTCCACCTAATCCTATATTTGCTCTTAAAGTTACTGGAGTATAATTTCCTCTATCGTCATTTAAAATCCAACCTAATGGTATTTTATTTTTGTATATACTTGTTCCAGCGGTATCAGTTCCTATAAATTCATAATTATAAAAAATACTTTTTGAATTATCGTTTTTTTTTTGTAGTTTATTCATTTCTGTTTGAATAAATTCCCTTAATTCTGTTACGGTATATCCTTCGTCACCAGTTACGCTATTTTTTTTTGGAATAGTAATGCCATTAGTTTCTAAAATTTTATTACTATTAGCAGTATTATATAATGCTTCAGTTCTACTTGGAACTACTACTAAATCGTTTGTATCAAAAGTAATGGTTTGGTCGGTATCAAAAAAAATTTTTTGATTTCTTGTAAATGAAGCAAAATTTAAATACACCTTACTATTTTTTTCAATCTCTAAAGGAGTCTTAAACCTTACTTTATACAATTCACCCTTACCAGTTGGACTTATTAAATTTACACTAGTCATTTTATATTTTATAAGTGAGATAATAAAATTTATAAAAGACTTTCTAAATATCCTTTATTCATAAAAAAAAACCTTTTTCCTTTACTTCTTAATAATTCATAAAATTTATGTTTAAAAATCTTTATTTCGGTTTCATTCATTTTCTTTTATATATACTATTCTTTTTTTTGTTTTAAGTGGGTCTATACGTATATATCCGTCTAAATGTTTATTAAATTTTTTAGTGTTATTTTTAATTTTTATACCCCTTTCTTCCAATTGTAATTTTAATAAAAATCTTTTTGCTCCGTCACGTGTTAAAGGTTTTTTAGTTAAATAGATTCTACTACTATTAATTTTTTCTTTATCCTTCCTACCTACTTTATAACCATTATTTATTTTATAAATTTTATAATCCATTATATAATTTGATTATAAAAAGTTTTATATTTTGGGACAAAATAAGGACAAAAAGGACAAATTTAAAAAACTATAAATATATGAATAATCAACAAATAATATTTTATCAACCTCATTTAATCAATAAAATTTTATATGAATTTAGGGGACTGTCTACGCCTTCTGCTTTATTACTTAACGAAGCAATTAAGACGAAAGAAATAATTATAAATAAAGATATAGGTTTCGTTATATGGTATAATGTGAATCATATAAATTTAAAAAAAAATCCAACTTTACTTTTTTTTGATTTTATGGATATCTATTATGAAGGTATTTTACATAGTTTTAACTAACGAATTAAGATTAAGATTAGCATTATATTTTACGAATGTATTTACTAATTCTGTTTTATCTCTTCTATCAACTGGTAAGACAGCATTAGAAGTATTAATACCACTAGCAACCGTGTTACTATAATCCCTATTCATATACGCCATAGTATTACCTAATCCATAAGTATAATCAACACCTAAACCGAGCAATTCTGGGAACATATTACTACCTACACCATTGGCCGCAGCGGTTCCGTCAGTTGTTCTATCTTTGTAATCTTGATTTAAATTTTCTTTAGTTCTTAACAAATTAGCACTACTTATCATACTTTCTCCGCCATTCATTAAAGCACGTTCAAAATGTTTACGCATTTCAACGTCTCCAATAGTATTTTCTTTATGAACTATATTACTTGGATTTAAAGCAGTTCCATTTGGATTTGAAATATTCCAATTTGGAATTGCTTTTAATGGATAAGTAAAAGGAAATCGTAAATTATCCTTTTTATGTTCTACATTTTGAAATCCAACTGGTAATCTAAAATTATTTTGCTGATATTTTACGTTATTTACTTGGTCTTTATCTAAATAAGTATTACAGAAACCTTTTACCGCATTTAATTGGGGAGTGTAACTATTATTATCTAAATCTGCGTGTAAATCATTAAGTAAATTTAACTGAGAATTTAATGGTAAATTAGCGTTATATGCTTTAAGTTCTTGTGGAGTTGGAACAACGTATCTACCCTCTAATTTCAAATTTCTTAATACATACATAGTTTCTCGAATATCTGCGTTCGTTTGTCCTGTAATGTCGATATCTCTAAATCTTTGGTGGATAAAGGCACTATCTGGTGATAAATGAAGGGTTAATAATAAACCATTTGTAAATGCTTGTCCTAAATGGATATTTTGACTATTAAGCATATCAATATCTAAAGAAATACTGAAAGGCACGCCTACTTGCTTATTGTTAGCAGTTCCTAATGCTTGTTCGGTTGTATCTGCTATAATATTCATACGTCTATTTATTTGGTGAGCGTGTTGGCCATTTGCTAAAGAACGACACGAAACATTACCCCATAAATACCCTTCAGCATTATTAGTATACGCTTCTCTAAGTGAAGCATAAGCACCATAATTTTGGATATTTACCAATTCTGTATTAGTTTTTTTTGTTTGAATTACCACTTTATCTATAGCATTATGAACTCCACCGTGATTAGAATAATTTACAGTAGTTTCTAAAGTCATATTTGCTCCGTTATTCTTTATAATATTAGCAAAATCTGGATTTCTAAATCCTTGATTGGTATCGCTTTGTTTAAATAAAAATTGTCCACTAAGAACCAAACTATTTACTTCTAAAAGTTTTTCTACCGCTGGTAAAGAGAATTTGACTATTGGATTACTTTCTTTAAATGAAAAACCGCCACTAACTTGATTTGCTGCTGGGGAGGTTAAAGGATTATCATTTAGAGGAGATATACTGAAATAATCTTTTCTAATTGGCATTTTATATTATTAGAATATATTTTTTTTTAAAAAAATGTTTTATTTTTAATTAAAGGATTGTTAGAATTACATTCCAACTTTAAAGTAAAAGTTGTAAATTATCTTTACTTACCATTATTGTTTTTACACTAAATACCCAGTTAACCATTCGAACATTTTGAATTGCTGCTCCGCCTTCTGGTGTTTGGTCTCTAGTATTTTCAAATTCTAATCTAATCTGTGGTTCTGCGTCTTTAAGATTATATACAAAATTTTCGCCTCGTGCTAATTCTCTGGCGTGAAGATAAGTATTAGTATAATTTGCTAAATTACCGCCTCTTGCGTCCCCTAACTTCTTAACGACTAAACCAATTGTAGCAAATGCTTTTACTAATTCATTTAAATTTACTACTTTATCTGCTTTAGGTAATGGGTTATATGGTCTAAGTGGATATAATGTATTGTTAATGAAATATTGGACTGAATTTAAAAAACTCCATTGTGGAGGAACTCCAGTATAATAGGTTGGATTATTAGCATTATTTTCGTTGGCCACGTCTATATAATGAGTAAATACCGATTTCGCTTTACTTGCTACACTTGTAATTTCGCTTTGGTGTGATAATGAAGATACTGGTAAATTATCTAAGAAACAATCCCAACTAATAAAATCGAATTGACTTTCTTTAATAATACCTTTAAGAACTTGTGGAGGTGGAACAATTTGTAAAAGTTTTAATTCAATATTAGTAATTTTATATGAGGGGGAACTATCTTGGAAAAATATAGATACATTAGTATCATTTGCTACTACCGCAGTAAGAACAATACATATTTTATTGGTGGCAGTGCCCGGGTTGGCACCGTCATTACCTCTATGGATACTTTCGATTACAGCGTCTACAGTTCTCGCATTACCACCTACTTTAATTTTTGCTCCTCTATGTAATCCAGTTTCTTGAATACTACCCCATAAATCAGCAGTTGTGGTAAGTCTTCGTGTTGCTCCTCCAGCAATATCGTCGCACGCTATGCCTCTTGCGTGGGCGTCCATTTTTTTAAAGGTTGTAGCAGAAGGGTCACCAGCAGCAACTCGGTGGTTAATAACTCTACTTAAAACTCTTTCGTTTTTAGCAAAAGTTAATTCGATTTTAACACCTCCTAAAAGTAGAACTGGAGTAAGTTTTTCGTTAACTCCAAAATGTGAAAAAATACCACTTCTTAATGGGATACAATATCTACGTGACATAACCTTTAAAGCACCCGCCTCTACGTCAGTATCGGTAGTCACTGTTACCAAGTCGCTTGCTGGGAAAGCACCACTACCCTCAGCAATCATAGCCAAAGAACATACGCCAACACCATTAGTATAAATTTCGTTTCCAGCGTGGACTAAAGTATTTATTTTAGTATCTGGTGCTTGGGTATTACCAAATGCTCTAAGGGGGTATAAGGTTCCTTCTTTAACTTGTGCTACTTTTTCGTCTTCATATAAATATTGGTTTTCTATAGAACTCCATAAATTATAATTTTGTAAACTTTCTAATAACTGACCATTTGCTAAACTATATATATCCATTCTCTGTATTATGGAAGACGCTCCAGCAGTTTGGAAAAAATTATTTATTCGATTGTTACTATCTGTATTCTGTATTTCAAAAGAGATATAACTATCTTTACCTTTTACGAATCCAATATCTGGATTTACAGTAAAAATTGCTTTTTGTTCTGCTATAAATTCGCTTCCGTTATCTGGAATTAAAGCAATAAATTTAGAATTATCGGCAACTGACATTTTTTATATATTATGAAAACATTTTTTTTTTTAAAAATAATTTTATTTTATAAATATATAATGAATTCAGTAATTTCTACAGTTCCTATAATAAATCAAATTTCTAACAAAGTTGGAGCAAACCATAAAAATATTAACGCTCTATGCGTAGGTGTTATAAATGGTAATAAAACCTTCGACGTAGACGATACTGGACAAAGTTTTAATACAGCAAAAAGTAATTTTGCTATAACAGTTGTAAGCAGTTCTACTGGTGACACTGCTGCTGGAAGTGGAGCAAGAACCGTAAAAGTAAGAGGTATAAGGTGGGACGGAACAAATTTCGTAGGGAATCAATGTATTTTTACTATGGCGGGGACTTCAAATGCTTCTTTAACAAGTGGAACTAATGAATTTGTATTCGCAAATGAAGCAGAAGTAGTTACAAGTGGAACTGCTAACCGAAATTCTGGAATTATACAATTTAAAAATAGTAGTAATGTTTGCTTAACTATTCCAACTGCTTTAGCAAGAAGTGTAACTCTATCATATGCTCCAGAAGAATTTACAAGATTTATTTTTCAAAAATTAGTAATTAATGCTTATGTTGCTGCTTCTGCTGAACTTAATATTTGGAAATATGCTTTAGACGGTGGAGATAGAGTATTTTTAGGTAGAGTATTTGTTAATAGTAATACTCCATTTTTAGAAATACCTTTAAATGAAATAATCCCTAATGGTAGTTTCGTGTTAGTAGAAGTTGTAGCAAGTGTCGCAAGTGCGAGTGACCATATAGGAGGATTTTTAGAAGGAGCAATCGTAGGATTATAATTAAATTCCAACTTTATGAAATTGTTTTATTGATTTTTTTTTTCTTTATACTTTATATAAAATGTCTATCAACGTTAAAGATACAACTTTGGATAGTAAACTCGATACTTATGCTGGTGGTATAAACAATAATTTAGCACAAGCAACTGTAAAATTACAGACATATGCTTATGGTTTTGATAGTGCTAATTCATTAGCAAAACCTTTAAAATTAGATAGTAGTGGTAGATTAGAATGTAGTGTAGACGCTTTAGAAGTTACAGCGGAAACTATTAATTTATCTACAGACCAATTAGAAGCATTAATAACCAATTCAAATACTAAATTAGATACTTTAGAAACTACTCTTACTGCTATAGAAACAGACCAAGCAGCATTAGAAGTATTACATACTGCTACAAATTCAAAATTAGATACTATTAAAGTAGATACAGAAGCAATTGAAACCGCCGTAGAAGTTTTAAGTGCGAGTGACGGTGGTAAATCAACTTCAGCAAAACAAGATACCATTATAGGATATATAGACGGTATAGAAGGAAAACTCGATACTTTGGAAACTACACTTACCGCAATCGAAACAGACCAAGCAGCAATAGAAGTATTACATACTGCTACAAATTCAAAAATCGATACAATGGATACTGTTTTAGATAATATTAATGGTAAATTACCAAGTTCCTTAAATAGTGATAATTTAAAAGTGGTTGATAGTGCTTTAGATACTGCTATAGGAACTTTAGATACTAATAATAGTTCTAAATTAGACCATTTAAGTGGAGATTTAGATACTTTAAATGGTAAAATTGATACACTCGACGCAGTTGTAGACGCCGCAGAAGTTCATTTAGGAAATATTGATACTGGTATAGACGTTTTAGAAGCGTGCGTAGGTTCCAATAAAGTTAATGTTAATATTAGTAGTGGTAATATTACTGGTTTTTCAACTGCTTCAAATCAATCTACTATTATAGGACACTTAGACGGCGTAGAAGGAAAACTCGACACTTTAGAAACTACACTTACCGCAATCGAAACAGACCAAGCAGCAATAGAGGTATTATTAACAGCAGCAAATACAGACCACGCGGCAAATGAAGTCTTATTAACTGCGTGCGACCAAAAATTAGGAGATATTGAAACTTCTATCCAATCATTAGACGATATTGTATTAGCAGAAGACGCCGCACATAGTAGTGGACAAAAAGGCGTAATGTTTTTAGGAGTAAGGCAATCTTCCCAAGCAGATTTTTCAGCAGACGGAGATTATACTCCCTTAAGTATAGACGACGACGGAAAATTACGAGTAACCAGTTCAGCAGCCAGTGGTGGTTCGACAGAAGCAAAACAAGATACAGTAATAGGACATTTGGACGGTGTTGAAGGAAAACTCGACGCATTGGAAACGACTCTTACTGCTATAGAAACAGACCAAGCAGCGATAGAGGTATTATTAACTGCGGCAAATGGAAAACACGCCGCAAACGAGACACTGTTAGGAACTATTGATAGTGATACCGACGCCATTAAAACTTCTACGGCAGCGTGTGCGACAGATTTAGCAGCAATAGAAGTATTATTAACAGCAGCAAATACAGACCACGCCGCAAATGAAGTGTTACTTACTGGTATTGATAGTGACACTGACGCCATTAAAACTTCTACGGCAGCGTGTGCGACAGATTTAGCAGCAATAGAAGTATTATTAACTGCGGCAAATGTCGACCACGACGCAAACGAAACCTTACTTACTCAAATCAATCAAAAATTAGGAGATATAGAAACTGCTATCCAGTTAATAGATAATGGATATGGTGATATGACTACTACAACTCTTTTTAGTGCTTCGGTAAATGGAAGTGGTGGAACTGAAACTTCGAGCGTATTTACAAAAACTCGAGAAATTGAAAATATTGGTTTTTCCATTGCTGGTGCTTCCCACGGCAGCTATACAGCAGTTATCCAATATTCTGTAGACAATTCTATATATCACGACGACACTAATTTAAATTTTGGAAACGCTCAAAACTGTAAAGGAACAATTACTTCTATAGGTAGAGGTTTTAGATATTATAGAGTTTTTATTACAAACAACGGAGCAACGCAAAATACCACTGTTAAAATTTCATATTAAGGATTGTTAGAATTACATTCCAACTTTAAAATATTTTATTAAATATATAAATGGATATTCAACTAAATAAATTAAGTTTAAAGGAACTTAGAGAAATTTGTAAAAATAAAAATTCGAAAGGATATACCAAATTTAAGAAAAAAGATTTAATAGAATTTATATTAAAGAATGATTTATATCAACAAAATTTAAATTTACATATTCAAGAAGTAAAACCAAAAGAAGATATTTTAAAATCTTTTAATAGTCAAATTGAAAATATTGAAATGGAAATAGAAGAAGGATTAGCAGAAAGAAAATATAAAATGAATTTATTAAATGAAAAAATTGAAAGAATGCGTCTAAAAGGTGAAGCAATATGTAAAAAATTTATTGTTTAATAATAAATGCCAACTCCTACAAATCCAAAACTTTATGCTAAAGCACGAGCAAAATATGCTAATATGAAACATTCAGCATACAAATCTTCTTTAGTGGTAAAAGAATATAAAAAAAATGGTGGTAAATATTCTGGAAAGAAACCTACAAAAACCGAAAAAGGATTAAAAAGGTGGCATACAGAAAAATGGAAAACTCAAGACGGTAAAACTACTTATGAAGGTAAAAAAGGAAAAATATTTAGACCTACTGTAAGGGTAACAAAAGATACCCCTACAACTATGAAAGAACTTACTCCAGCACAAAAAAAGAAAGCAATAGCAGAGAAAAAGAAAAAAGGTAGAGTAACGAAATACAAGAAATAAATATAAATGTAATATATAATGCCTAAAAAAATGCCTAAAAGAATTGTAAGTAGCGTGGACGGAAAAAAAAAGAAACTTAAATGCTATTATGTTCCAGATAATAATGAAGATTCAAAAAAAAAAAATCTACTAAAGATAATATGCCTAAAAAAAAAGTTCTCGAACTTACTCCAAGTATGAAGAAGTTACAGAAAGATATAAATAATATGAATGCTAAAGCAAAACCAAAAACTGCTCCAGCATTAAGTAAATACGAACAAAGAAAAGCAAGAATAGAAGCAATAGCAAATAGAATAAATGCTCGTGCTGGAAAAGAGGTAATTACTGGCCATAAGGTTAGTAGAGCAGAAAGACAGAAAAGAATTTCTAACTTACCAGCAGATAGAAAAGCAAAATTAGTTGCCAAAGGTGTTAGAATGCCTAAAATGGAAAAAAAAGTAGAAAAGAAAATTACTATTAAAAGGAATGACCCAAAAACCGTTAAAACTAACGAACAAAAAGCAGCAATGAAAAGATTTAAAGCAAAAGTAGGAAATAAAAAAATTAAAGATTACACTCCAGCAGAAAGAACAGAATATACAAAATTAAGCGTAAGAAAATACAGAGCAAGAGGCGGAAAAAATTAAAATGTTTTTTTAATATATAATGTATTCGTATATTTTTGGTGAGTATTTTTATAAAGACCAACTTATTTTTATGATAGACGAAATAGATTTAAAAAGAAAATTAAGAAAAGAAAAAGGTAGCACAATAAGTAGTAGTTTCGCTCAAGATTTAAAAGATAGATTAAATGGTATTGTAGAAGTTAAAGTAACTAATAAATAATTACTCGTCTTCTAATATACTTTTAGCACTTTCTTCAATAAGTTCCAAAATTAAACCTTTTTTAAGTTTTGGAATATCTACACTATCCATATTTATATTACTTTTAATAATTATATCAGTAAATTTTTTATTCAATATTTTAATGTATTTATCTACTGAAAGTAGAAAATCCGCAAAATCGTCCTCTTCTATCAATAAATCTTTTAATAAATAAATCTTTTGTTTTATTTCTCTTTCAGCATTCCAATTCATACCAAATTCCATATTAGATATATAATTATAATATTTTTTTATTATCGACCATTTGCCGTAGGTGGTTATAAATACTCTCTTTATTAATTGTTTTATACTTATCATTTTTTATATCTTTATTACGTAAATTATTCCATAAATGGATACAGTATGATTTCTCTAATATATCGGTAAAATTTATTTTTTCAATATTATATTTAATTTTTTCATTTTCATAATCTTCTTTACTTTGATATATTTGCCTATAATAAGTCCAACTGATAGGACAGAAATCAGTAGGTTTACTTACATATTCGTATAATTGAAACATATTACAAAACCTAATAAATATATCCATACAATCGCCATTTTTTTTTATTCTTTTTGCTTCGTATGAATTTTTTATAAATTTTATTAGTTCCCTCAAAATATCTGTATTATTTGGTATTTTTAATACTCCTATATTTGCTTTATATGAATTTTTTTTATCGTGTAAATTACCATTCTGTCTTGTATGTTCGCTACTTATAATATATTCTGTATTAGGTAATGGATTTACGCATACCATATCTAAATCAGTCCATACTACATTTCTTTTTTTTAATAAAGTGAATCTCCATAAATCACTAAAAGCACAAATTCGATTTTCTATATAAAATATTTCCTCTTCTGGTATGATATCTTCTGCCGGTAATATCTTAAATTTACTTGAATATATTTTTAAATTATCTCTTGCTTTTTCATTTACCCAATCGCTTTTATACATATATAAATTAAATTCGTATCCCATTGCTAAATATGATTTAATACTTATTCTTTCCATATCCCCAAGTGTTCCTATCCATAAACTACATATAATATGGTTGGTTGGTGTAAATCTTGGTAGTCTTTTAAAAGCAATATCGCTCCAATCTTTTTTTAATCTATAATTAGCATATTCTTTGTTTTCCTCTATAAATTGCTTTACTTGTTTATCTTTAGTCTCGAAATTTCTTACTTCACTCGCATTTATTCCTCCTTTTAAAGTATAACTATTACATTTATGGTGTATATATTCCATTCGATAACAACTACCATATTTTTTATAATAATTTAATGACCTTTCATAATCTTCAATAACCGTAAATTTACATACTTCGCATTCTCTATCATTAAAAAATATTCTAAAACCAGCAGCAATATACTTCAAACCGAAAGCAACTTTATTAGACATAAAATAAGCATTTCCTACCGGATATACTCCAGCATTATTTAAATTTTCTTCTTTCATTTTTTCAAAAGTTTTTAAAATAAAATCTTCTAAATTTTCAATTTTTTTAGTTTGTTGGCCTTTATACGTTTTACCTTGTATTTTTCTTTCGTCTGTTAATTCATATAATCCCTCGCAGTCGTCGTCTATGCTTATAAGTGGAGTTCCTTCTGGAAAATAATTACTAATAAATGTTCTTTGGTTACTTATACCTAATTCTCCTACCACTACATTATATCCTAAATCCTCCAATTCATTATATTTATCATATTCTTCTAAAACTATAAAAATATATATTAAATGATTTGGTATTTTGTTTTCTAAATATTTTAATGTTCTTTTTTTTAGTTCTTCATACCTTTTATAACTTGGAATAACTACTTTATAATCAAATTTTAAGGGACATTTATCTATTTTTTCTCTAACATAACTTACCATACTATACCGTGTATTTACAAATGGTAAATTGCCGTGGTGTTTATGAACGTTCACGAATAATATATCATTTGGACATAGTCGAAATTGAATACCATAATCAACTAAAACAAATTCACCACCAATATAATCTCCCATAGTTGTAATTACTCCTATCCCCTTAGCGTAATCCCCCTTATCTGTATGGATAGCAGTCTTAAAATTTTTATTAATTGTTATAGTGGAAAAGCAACTATTGCCTATTCTTGAATTATATTTTTTAATAAAATCATTTTGTCTTTTAAATTCTTCTGGACAGTATTTTTCCATATTTCTACTTATATCTTCGAAATATGGTATTACCTTTTCGTATTTACTAAAATTTTTATTGGTATATTGAGTTTTTCTACATTTTGGAGTTGATTTAGTAATTTTTTTAAAATTGATTTCTTGCTTATCATAGTATCCTATAACGTTGCTATATACTGGATTCCCTAAATTAAATGACCTTTTACTATTTCCATTATTCGTGCCAGTAAAAGTATATTTATTTTTTATATTGTTTGGTTCTAATTTTAATTTGTATAAATCTTTTCCCCATAATTTATTATCCATATTTAATACACCACTGGCTTTACCTCTATTATTGCTTATTATATACTGAGACGCTTCGTCTATTATATATTCTATATCTTTGTATTTATTTTCTTCAAAAGCATTTTTAACAAAGTAAAACAATAAATTACCAAACTCGTCATAACCATATATGGTGCTATCAACCGTATATTTTACCATATCAATAGTTACGAATTCTGCTTCTAATTCCTTTAATTGTTCTTTGGTATATTGAGGTTTAAAACTTTGAACTTTTTTAATTGTTTCCATTTTATAATAGATAACTATTTTTAATTTGGTTTATTAACTAAATTAAAAATATTGTAAAAAAATATAGAAAATGTAAAAATATAATATGTTAGACTTTTTTTCATTGCCTCTCCTCCAAAATTTTTATTAAAACAATCATTTTTTTTTATATGTATCGTGGCACCATTCTTTTATAGTTCCAATGGTAGTGCCATAAAATTCGTCATTTAAAGGAGTTTTTACAAAACCCATTTTCTCATACATACTTTTTAATTTAGGTAAATTACCTAAATGTTTGAAATCTTCTGGAAGCGTATATATTTTGCTTTTATCTGTAAAATTAGAAAACTTTATTTTAGTTATATAATCTAATAATTCGCACATTATTTCTCTTGTAAGTCCTTTTGGTGCTCTTGGTTTTTTTTCATTAAATCTGGCGTCTAATATTGAAAGTTCTAATACTATATTATTTCTTGCTTCTCTATTAAAAAAATCATAAGTATAATTTTGTTCTCTACCTCTTTTAAAACTAATGAATATATTGTTTTTTTTATCCATATAATTTAGTATCTGATAGTCTGCTTTGCTTTTATCTCCTCCACCGTCATACCCTTTTAATTCAATATTTTTTTTATTGAGTTTTTTATCTTTTATTATTTTGATTTTTTTACTCATTTAATATATGAATTATTTTATTTTTTGTTTTATAAAATGTCTCCTAAATGATATCTTTCCATATCGTTTAATATAATTCCACATACAGTCCCCTCGAAATTATTAGAGCAAAAATCAATTTCGGTAAGTTGATATTGAGTATCGTTTTTTCTTCTTGAAATTCCTTTATGTAAACCAAATTTTATATATTCATTTCCGTTATGATATTTTATTTTAGTTCTTCGTGTTTCGATATCTCCAGAATCATTTATAACTATATCGTAAGTTAAAAATTTTTGAGTTCTTTTTTTAGTTACAATTTTAATAATAAAACATAAATCAGTATTTTCATAATGAGATAAAGTTCGATATTCTTTATTAAGTTCGAAGTGAGTTTCATTTGTCATTTTGTTATAAATATATATATCGTCTGTCCTTTAAATCATTTTAAAAATATATTGTTTTATTTATTGACTTAAGATTTCATAAACCTCTTTGCTGGCCTTTAAGACCCTTTAAAAAACATAATATATTTAAAATGATTTAAAAAAAAGACTTTATATATATTTATAACAAAATGAACTCGAATAAAAAAATTAAAATTATTAAAGATAAACCAAAAATGAAAACTGATAAAGAGAAAGTAATAGAAAAATTTAATTTACAGGAGGGTGATAATATAAAATTAGGGGAATGTCGTGGGGGACATATTATTAAAATTATGGAATTGAAAGATAAAAGTATTAAAGTTGATACTTATGGTGGAGTAAGATTATATTATAGAAATATAGTTAGAAGTAATTATGAAGATATCGAAAAGAATTTAGGAAAATGATTTCAAGACCCTTAAAAAAACAAAATATATTTAAAATGATTTAAGAAAAAGACTTTATATATATTTATAAGAAAATATGAACTTTAACGAAATCAATATCACGAAAGAAGAAACCTTAAA
>Ga0181396_1000041_pt1 | contig 26897 bp, 25 predicted proteins | sample 19SPOviralmetaG_FD_130125 | JGI IMG/M metagenome (GOLD analysis project Ga0181396, IMG submission 130125) | Marine viral communities from the oligotrophic San Pedro Time Series (SPOT) site, San Pedro Channel, CA, USA - 19 SPOT_SRF_2011-01-11 | ecosystem: Environmental > Aquatic > Marine > Strait...
GTAACACCTTTAACAATGTTATTTTGGATATCAAATGGTGATGAATCTACTGAAACTCTAAAAGATCCAACTACATCAACAGATATAAAAGTAGGTTCTAATATAACAGTTTCTATAGTTGATTGTTTTTTCATTCTATCATCTATATATGTTTTGATTAGGTTCTTTTGATTTACACTAAATGAACTACCAAAAGAAGGAATAGCCATTATAAAGATAGTATTGTAATAATATTTAGCTACTTCTTCACTTGTTATTAAACCACTTTCTTCAGCTTCTTTATAATTAAAAACTTGAGCATCAATTATGAAATCAGAGAATTCACCTAAAATTTTATTTCTATAATCAGTATTACTAACAATCCTATCTTGAGATATATAAGAAGATTTAGCATTTTTTCTAATGGATTCAACATCTTCTGGTTCAGTACCAAAAATTCCTTGACCAATTTGAATAACATTTATATCATCTTGAGTTAATACATTATTATTATGATCTTTAATAACTCTATCAATTACATTTCCATTTGTTGAAAATATTCTTAATTTAGAAAATAAAGAATCTTCAACACTATTAACATCTATATTACTAATATTGAAATTTAGAGAAGGTTCTATTTCTGATAATAAAACATTCTCACCAATATTACCTTCAACGCCATATGTTTTTAAACCAATTATAGCAACCTTTTTATCTAATACATCAATACCTCTAAAGTCATTATTACCAAATTTTATTGAAATATTTCTATTCTTATTGATACGAACATAGAATATTTTACTATCTTGATTTATATTTTCTGTAAAGTTTTTATATTCTGTAAACTCTACCCATTCAGTTGATATTTTAACAAAAACACGAATATTATTATATGAAATATCAGTCCTTTCACATACAATTGAAAGACCCGGATTTATAGTTAAATCAGAATCATATCCTAGTGTTAAACCATTAATAGTATTCTCAATAAAACCTCCTTCATTTATAATAGATAATTGAGGTTCACCTTGAAGAACATAACCTAGTTGTTGCTTTTCACTAATATCTAAAATATTATTAACAACATCATAATCATCAAATAATTCCCCACCTTTAAATTCAATAGTACCTGATAACAATCCTAAGTGCAATTGCCAAGTAACAATACCTTCATAATCACTATCTCTCTCAACTCTTAATAAAAATCCATTAGTAGTTTTGCCCTCAACCCATACATTAACAGGTGAATCAGGTTGTAAGAATATCCTATATGAATTATCAACAACGGGTGAATCATATTTAACTTCAACGTCAGTAGCACCTCTAGGTATAAATATAGAACTACTTTTTTCAAAACTATTTAAAGATATACTACTATCATTTGGAATAATTAAATAATCAACCTCACCTAAAAATGATGTATCAGATATTATTTTCAATCCCTCTGTTACTTGAGATACCCAAACATTAACATTTTTATTAGGTTGTATTATTGCTGTATAACCTTGATCAATATTAACTAATTGAGAAATACTATTAACATTAACTATTTTTTCATCAACTACTTCTTTACCATATGATACAGTTCTCCATACAATATTTCCTTCATAATCACTATCATTTTCAATTTCAACTATAAAACCACTTGTAGTTTTACTTAATGAGAAAGCTTTAACATTCCCTTCAGGTGATAATTTAATTGAATAGTCCTTATTTGAATCTTCTGGTATGGTAGCTGTTTGTAATCCAAAGTTATATGGAACATCAAAAGTAACACGTTTTCTACTTTCACCTTTATTAAAAAAAACACTACCTGTCTTTATAGTATTATTACTTCCCTCATTAGACTTAAAAATATTCTTACTTAATTTTAAATCACCAACACCATTTGAAATTTCTTCAAAGGTTTCATCATTTAAAGGTAATTCATATAATATAACATCAGAACTTACTAATTCATCAAGTCGTTTTAAAACCAACTTAGCACCATAATTTAAAGATCTTCTATCTGTTAATTCAAGCGTTACATATACATCAACTCCTTTTCTAAAATAGTTACCTTCTATTACATCTGAACTTATAACAACATCATTATCTTGTGAATCAAATGACAATATTTCACCATTGTACATTACTTGGACAGTTGGAGAAAAACGATCAATTGTCATTTGTAACTTTGATAATATATCAGGTCTAGAAGTAGTACCAATACCTTTCAGTTTTACTTTATCTAAATTACGATAACCCAACCTACCTATACTTATTAAACCAGAACTAGTAGTTCTTTGAAATAAAACATCACCATCATCACTAATATAAAAAGAAGCTATTTCATTAGATAGTGCTGTTGTATTAGCAGAGTTTACTTCAATAACCCATTCATCATTAATAAATTTTAATAAAAGACTATACTCAATATTAGTCTTGAACTCTAATAAATTATTACTTTGTACTATATTAATAGGCTTAGTTTCAACACTAGATATTTGATCATTACTTATGATATATAAAGATCTTTCTTCTGTTACTTCTATTTTCAACTTTGAAGTATTTAAAACTCCATCTTGTATAATACCATTATAAGAAAAATCTATCTCTTTTACAGGACGTGTACCAAATTGAAGTATTTGAACTAATAAAGGTTTTGTATTTGTAAATACTAATTCATCACCTGTATTTGTATTCTTAGATGAAATAAATTTAGAATATGCTGGAATCTCAATATAACCTTCCTCATTAGCTAATGAATAATCTTTTGATAAATTACTAACTATTTCTAATAATGAATTTCCTTTACCAATTGGATAATATTCTAAGTTGTTTGAAATCCTATTAATGTTTTTATATAATTTTGAACTATCAATATAAGGTTCATTTGCAATTTGATTAACGTAATAAGAAAATAACTCAGAGTTATATGACAATAAATTAACTAGAGCATTTATATTAGTAGCTTCAAAATCAGCATTTTTAAATGAATCTGTAAGTTTTAATAAATCAACTAATTCTCCCTTTACATCATCATGAGCAACCTTTGAAAAATCTATATCTGCCATTTTAATTACCTTTTTTTATATTATTTATATCATTACTTCAAAGAAACTATCATTCTAAAGCTTCCACCTTTACCAGAATTTCTAATAATATATAATAGCTCTATATTATAAGCTCTATTATCTTCATCTATTTCAACAGAAACATCCTTTAAATCAACTCTAGGTTCAAATTTAACAACTTGATCTTGTATAGATTGACCAATTTGTTCAGCTATAGGATATGTCATATTACTAAATAAGTATCTTCTTAAATTTAAACCAAATAATTCATTATTAGGTCCGGGTCTTGATCCTGTTATTGTCTCTACTAATATACGCAATCCTTGATTAATAGCATCTATATCAGATACCATTTTTATATCTCCTTTTGCATCTAAATCAAAAGATAAATCTATGTCTTTATACAAACTCATATCAATATTTATATAAGGTAATTATCTTTTATCATGTTCTCTAGTTGCTTCTACTGGAGATCCACCACCATTACTACCAGATTTAGCAGGAGAAGCACCTTGACTACCAAAAGGAGGTGTAGTTGATTTAGCACCAGATCCACCTCCATGACTCCAATACCATTGATGAATATGTTTATGACCATTTAAACTAACACCTGATTTAGTAGAAACATCATCACAATTAACAATACCATTCACTTTAACAGTTCCTACAATATCAGTAGTTGATGATATAAATAAACCACTTGATATTTCTTGTTTACATGATCCACCTACTTTTAAATTGTTATCCTTACCTATTGTTATATCCTCATTACCATTTATATTTTTTATAAAATTCCCAACTACTTTTAAATGATAATCACCACCAATAGTTTGTTTTAAATCCCCATCAACTTTTAAGTTAGTGTTTCCTTCAACATGTATATTACAATTCTTTTTTACACGAACATCTAAATTACCATTTTTTATATCAATGTTTAAATCACCATATTGTTCATCTTTACCACGTTCCCGATCACTATCTTTGTTATCATCACGATTTGAGTCACCTTCACCATTTAAAATAATATCAAAATCACCTTTTTTCATTCGTAAACCACATGAATCATTCACATCAATTTGTAGATTTTTATCAACTTGTGTAAATTTATTACCTTTAACATATGTTATAAAATTACCTAATACATGAATTTTGTTATCACCTTCAACTCCTAACTCTTTATCACATCGTTCAACATCATTTTCAACTTTATTAGTTCCTACATATTCCTTGACAGAACCATGTTGATCAATATTTTGCATATACCCTTTATGTATTAAATAAAAGTTTTCTTGTCCATCTCTATTATCAATTACAATAGTTGTACCACCTTGAGTCATTATAGAAGTTACATATTTATTAATGTTTCTTTCATTATCATATACATCATCAATTCCCCATGTTCTAGGATATACATGTGGGTTTTCATCATAATTAATATCTTTACCACTATCAACTATTTTTCTTTGAATTGTTCCATTTTCCTTATCATATAATGGCTTAATATCTAATGATGGTTGATTTGTCCTTGCTCTATCAACAACTTCATTCATGTTTATAGAATCTTTACCATCTTTATCTTCATTACTATTGTTTATTTTAGTTGGTTTATAATTACCCGCTCTTATTTTCTCATCACCTAATTTAGTATCACCCTTTCTATTCCCAATAGATTCTCCCTCTGATGATATACGTTGACGAGTATTGATATAAGCACCATTACCCCAATCTTCACCATAAATACCATTTTCACCTAATTCTGGTTTAAACTTTTCAACAAATTTTGTTATATCCTCTACTTTAGAGTTTATTTTGGATTTAATATTATTTTTCTGGTTTAACCAATCACCCTCTTTTGCTTCCATTGCAAAATAATAAGGATACATGAAATTACCTTGATCAAACCATACAAATACCGTATTACCAACATTAGGAACAGTAAAAATACCACCAGTTCCTAAACTATTAAAGGTAGTATCAAATATTTCATTTTCTTTAGATCCAGATTTTCCTTTTGGTTCAACTACATTCTCACCACCACTATTATATAAACCCAATGCAGGTTTAGCCCAAGGATATTTACCAACTTCTAAATTATCAGGAAATATAGCAGGAACATGTACTTTTACTTGTCCTATATCCCTTGGATCATCACATGATACAACAATTGCTCTATATATTCCATTATACTTAAAAGATTCTTCATTTAAACTATCACTTATATTCTTCATTTCTTAAACCACTCATTAGTTAAACGTTCATCATTACTTATAGATTGTCTAATCTCATCATCACTATAATCATTTATTTCATTTCCTTTAACTTGTCCTTCAAATACAGATGTTTCTTTATTATATGTACCTGAAATATTACCTTCTATTATTTTATCCGTACCATCATTATAATTTGCTAATATTTTACCATTAAAATTACCATCTTCACTATTACCTTTAACAAGCCCATTAATGCTAGTATCTTTACCATCAATGTTCATTGATCCATTTATAACTTTAACGTCACCTTTAGGTTGAACGATTTCCAATTTATTATAATCTTTTGCTCTAGTTACAATATTACTTGAATTATTTACTTTTGATAATCCTGAACTACCATTATATAATTTAGAAGAAGGAGATTTTATTGTTGTGTTAACTCCATTTATAACAGTTTTATTAGTACCTCCTATAGAACCACTTGCGCCACTTTTTACAACCTTGGAAGCGAATATACCACTTACTGCACCTCCTATTGCTGTGGTAGTTGAACCTATTGAAGATGTTACATTAGAAACTGCATTTGTTACACCACTTGTTACACCACTTGCAATATCTTTAACTTTGTTTTTTGCATCCGATAAAGTTTTCTTAGCTTTACTAGACATACTATTGAATTTATCTTTTGTTGTTATATTCTTTTTAGGTTTCTTTTCTTGTAACGATTTATCATCAGCCTTTTTCATAGTTGGATCACTACTAGGAGCTTGTTCTAATCCTGTTCTAACAAAATAGCATTTTGGTAAATACTCATATCTATCACCATTCTTATAAATATTATGCTCTATTCTAGATAATAACCATTTACCACTTAAAGTTTTATCTTCTATACCTACATTATTTTCTTGATTACGTGAAGGTATTTTTATATAATATACTTTACCAATTGATAAATTTTTACTAGGTGGAACGATACATTCTAATATGAAATTTTGATGATTATATTGGGAAAATTTATTTAGTATTTTATGCTGAACAATTGGTTTAGGTTCACAATCTATTTTAACATTACAACTAGATATACCTTTATCAACATCAGATTCATTTAAAAAAGATCCTAATTTTGATGTAACTTCTGAGTTTTTTGAAACTGTTGTAAAGAATGGATTAATATAACCACGTTCATCATTATCATCAAATGATGGACCAATTGTTGTATCTGAATTAAAATCATCCATTGATAAATCATTAGGGTTAACACCTTTTTTATCATTAAATAAATAAACTCCTTGAGATTTAAAATCTTTATAAACCCTATCCATTCTACTAGGTCCATGTATACGATAATCTAAACGAATACCATTTAAATTTGTATTATCAGGTTCAATCTTTAAAATACCACCATCACCATATTTTCCATTTAATAAGTATTGTAAAGGATAATAACCCATATTAATCTTAGTCCATTTACCATTAACATGATCATATGTGTTTATTGTTTTTCCCGGCCCATTATAAACATAATTCATACTAACATATTTTAATAACTTACCTTGACTCCAATATGGATTTATTAATAAAGGTATATTCAATGAATCTCCCTCTGTTACACATTCCATATTAACTAAATTACTATTACTCAAAGAAGAATATATATCTTTATATATCTCATTAGCAGTTGTGTTTTTATAAACTTTTTTCTCTTTTGGGCCTTGATTCAAAATGTTATCTGTTATTTCAACAATTGATATTCTTATCTTTTTATAAGTTCTATCCTCAGTATCTACGTTACTTACTATTATATCTTGAATATAACCAACTATACATCTTAAAGCTGCGACTTCTTCTAAATAGTTACCATACAATATAATTTGTTTATGTTTTTTTAATTTTTCTTTTTTCCATAAACCTACAAACTCATTAACACCTTCATTTTCAATAAAATCCATTACTATAGTTTTATTGAAATCATTGATATCTTCTATAATATAAATATCGCTAGGTGTAAAATTTGAACCTTCCTCTAATGTAGACCAATTAAAAGCACCATTAAAAACATATTCCCTTTGTGTTTTTTCTGCCATTAGATATCCACATTTTCATAGTCTATTTTATTTAATGAATCATTTATACTAGATAATAGAGTTCTAATATGTACAGGTGATAACAACTTTAACTCTGTTATTTTATTTGTTATACCAAATTCATAATATAATTTAAATGGATCTTCTAAATCATTATATAATGCAATAACCCACCATAAACGACGATCATCATATATTTTACCTGCTACACTTGACCATGTATCACCTTCCTCTACTAAATATGTTCCATATTCAATAGTATTTTTTTTAAATTCATCTGTTATAGTATAAGAATTCCAAACATCTAAAATGGTTTTTGTATCTATTTTAGTTAATGGATATAAAGAACTAATATCATTATATTGAGGCATAGTATTTTATTTAGAAAAAATATATTCAATTGGTATTTATATTGAATTATTTACTAAATGTATTCTTTATTATACTATTAGCTGCGCCAAAAATAGCACTACCAACTTGTCCTTTTGATACAGTAATACCAGTATTTTTGTTATTAATCCAATCTTCACCAAATATCTTATCATAATTAGATGTAAAAGTTATTGATACTTCAGCATATGAAGGAAATCCACCTGTAAAACCATAATCTAATTCACCTGAAAAATCTTTTAAAGCATCAATACCTAATATCTTACCAGCACTTGTTATAGCACTTTTACCAGTATCTAATACATTAGGGAATATTGAATTAACCATACTAGCTATACCAGATTCACCACCTTGAGCACCACTATCAACTATACTTTTTATTGAGTTAGCAAATTGAAGAGTATTTTTATAACCACCTGTGAAGCTACGAACTGGTGCTACCCAAGGTGAATTGTATTGAATATTTAATCCTGAAATATGACAATGATCCATATCCATTAAACCATTTGACGATTCCAAAGACCAAAAACTAGGAGCTGTACCACTTCTATATCTCCAGTTATTACCACCCTCAGACGGAAAAGCATCTGCTAAAGTAGCTTTTGACTCTTTTAGTTTTTCAAGTAATGAATTAACGTCTTTATCTTTTCCTTTAAATGAATCTATATTTACATCCTCATTACCTCTAGAAGCACCCAATGAATCAAGTGAATTACTTTGTCCATTTAAAATTTTTAATAATGAATCAATATTATTTTTCTTTATTTGAGGATAAGCTAGATACGTTAATAATTGAGCAGGTAAAACAACTTCCTTATAAGGATCACTATGAGCTAATAATATAAAATTGACAGTATATGATGGTTTACTAGATCCTTTATAAACAGGTGCTACTTCTAAACCACCTATGTTTTCTCTATAAATATCAAACACTTTTCCTTGTGGTAATTTCCCAGCAGCATCAATACCTCTTTTAATAAATCTAGAAGCGTTACTAATATTTTCAGCACTAGAAGCAAAAATAGAGTCACCCCATTCAAATGAATGATTTATAGATAAGGATGGTTGATTATATAAAACTTCCATTTCAAATACAGGAACCTTATCATTTTTATTTTCAATTGGTTCACCTTTTTCATCAAACATAGATATTTCATGATTTTTAGCTTTCAATCTAATTTTAAATAAATCTTTACCAATATTATAATCGGTTAATAAAGGATTACTTGGTAATAACAATCTTTCAGAAGTAGGAGTTGCTTTATTACCAAATAGTCCACTTAATGCTGAACTAAAGTTAGCAATACCTACGTCTCCAAAATTAGGTAATTTAAATGGCATTTCTATAATCCTATAATTGAATTTGACATACTATGAAAATGTTTAGAACTATTATAAACATCATCTTTTTTATTATTTATACTAGAAATTAAGCCTTGTATGTTATTTTGACCACTTATAACATTTTGTAATAATGATAATACCAATGATATTCCTTCTGAAGAATCTAACTCTTCTAAATTATATTTCATTTTATCAACCAATTTATCACAAATTTTATCAACCCATTCATCGCCTCTAGGTGAGTCTAAATCAGATACAACAGCTTCATTTTTATGTAATATAGCAGGAATTTCTTTCTCTTCTGAAGTAGTTATACCACCTTCCCTCATTTTAGCATAAGGCATTTTAATTTCAATAGGTTTTGGTACTATATCACTTATTACTTCTTTGTTTTGTTCTTCTCTATCTAAATTTTTAAGAGTTTGTTCTATATATGAAAGTTCAGAGTCTTTACTACGAAAACTTTTTGATCTTTTAAACATAAAAGGATCTTCTTTAACTATAGTTTCCTTTTCCATAGGTTTAACTATAGTTGTTTCTATTGGTTTAACTATAGTTTCCTTTTCAATAGGCTTAACTATAGTTGTTTCTATTGGTTTAACTATAGTTTCCTTTTCAATAGGTTTAACTATAGTTGTTTCTACTGGTTTAACTATAGTTTCCTTTTCAATAGGCTTAACTATAGTTGTTTCTATTGGTTTAACTATAGGATATGTAACATTATTTGTATTATCTATTGAATCAACTTTAGATACTTCTTCTTTTAATTTAAAAAATTCCGTTTTATTATCTTCTACATTTTTTAAAATATTTTTTATTTGAATATCTATTTCACTTTGTTTTTCTTCTTTAGTTTGTCTAGTACCAAATAGTTTAAAACCATCATCCGTAGCAGACTTTCTTTGTTCTCTTAGAATATTTAATTGATTTTCTAACTCTATAGTATCTTTTTTTAAATTTTCCATTTTTACAGAAGAAGGTATATCTTGTTCCATTCTTTTTTGGTTTCTATCTATAGCTGAATCTATTGATTCTTTTAATGAAGTAGGTAAGAAAACCTTAACAGAATCAGGTATTGTTTTATTTAAAAGTAATAATATAGAGTCTTTTAATACAGTAATTTTATCAGTAACCCAATCACCTATACTAGACAATGGACTAACAATATAATCTTTAAACCATTGTTGTTTAGTTATATCAACTCCAAATATACTAGAAATACTTTTTAGTATATCTAATGGCATACTTATATAAGACTTAAAAAGATCACTACCATGTGATAATACACCATTGATATCACCATTAAATATAGATGATATAATACCTTTGCCATTATTAATTATATTCTCAAATACACTTATTACTGGTTTAATTTTATCATATATAGTATTTATTACAGGACTTACAACATCAATTATAGGTTGAATATAGTCTTTATACCATTGTTGATTTGATATATCAATAAACATACCTATTATAGATGTTTTTAAATCTGTAATAACAGTTGAAAACATACCACCGACTTCACTAATACGATCCATCATTGGATTTATAAAATTTAATATAGAATTTTTTATATCAACTACTTTAGATGTTATATCAGTCCATGTATTAGAAAACCATGTAGTTATATTATTAAAAACACCTTTAGCAGACTTAACTATATCAATATCAAACATATTAAAAAATTCTTTTATAGGAGTAAATATTATTGTATTAAGTGTTAATTTCAATTGATCTAATCCTAAAGAAAAGAATTTACCAAAATGAGATTTCACACCTTCCCAATCTCCATTAAATATAGAAGCTACAACACCACTTACAGATTTACCCATATTAAATAAATTTTCTAATGATGTGAAAATACCATCAACAACATTACCTAAAGAGTTAGATAAAAAATCACCTATCTTTGTCATTACTTTAGCCACTGGATGATCTTTACCAAATATAAAACCAAACACATCACCAATAGCACTAGGAATATCGGTAAATGATTTTAAGAATGAACCTAAAGAAACTTTTGTAAAAGTCCATATTTTTTCTCCTAACGTAGATTTTACGTTTGAACCTTCACCAAACACAGCTTTGTACCCTTCCCATAAAGACATGCCTATTTGCATAACATTACCAAATACAGGTATCTTACCTATTAATCTTGTAAATAAAGGAGCTATTGGTTTTACTAAACTAGCTAAAACTCCACCACCACCTTTTACTAATTTACCAAGTCTATTGACAAGACTACTAACAACATCAATAGTACCTTTAGCTACACTTATTCCTTTACTAACAACACCAACTTTTGAAACTTTACTTAAAACACTTCCTGTTTTTGATAATATAGATGACTCTTTTATAGAAGTAGATAATGACTTAACTTTATTAGAAAAAGATGATAATCCATTAGATATAAAATCAGAAACTTTTAAAATAACATCATTTATGAGAGTTTTTATTCTTAATACCTTATCACCTAATTTAGATTTAGTGAAGTCTAATATAGATCCACTAATAGATTTAATAACACTTCCCCATTTTAACAACATTGAAGGATTTAAACCAATTGAAGTTAATAAAATACCTCCTATAGCACTCCATGTTGCAGGACTCATTAACAAACTACCTATAGATTTAAGTATTCCACCCAATATACCACTAATAGATACTTGACGAATTGAATTGAACATTGACAACAAACTACCTTTCAAGTTTGAAAATTTCTTTGCAATGTCTTGTGACATTTTAAAGAACTTCTCTCTTATTAAAGCATTCTGTTCAAAAATATCATTTATTATCTTATCACCTCTATTAGCACTAGCTTGAAACTTAGTATTAATTTTAATCAACTTACCTTTTAATACATCAGTTGTCTTAACAGAAGTAGTATTAATAGAATTTGATTCTTTTTCTATTTTATTAGATAAACTATCATTGGATGATTTTAAACTATCTTTTATTTCTTTTGAATTATTATCATTACTTTTTTCTATTTCATCTTTTATTTTTTTACCACTAGAAATTATATCATTTTTAATATCCTTATATACATTTTTAAATGCACCAACAACAAACTTACCCAAATCCTCTAACATATTATTAGATGACTTGGTACTATCTATTGATATTACATCTAAATCTCTCATTTTATTTACCTATTATTCTTCCGATAATTGTTGATCTATTAATGAAATATAACCTTCTCTCTCAAAAGGTGGCATATTTTCAATATCCTCTTTAGTGAATGATAAAAAATCATATGAAGATAGCTTTAATATCTCTTGAAAAACATTATAAAAACAAGTATCTGCTATCATCACATTAAAAAAAAATCAGACCAATTTAATTCTACATCTACTGTATGTGTACATGTATCAACTACCTCTGTTATTACAGTACCTTTATCATCATATAGATTTTTACCATTCTCAACAACAGGTGCTTCTTTTTTATAACAACATGATTTCTTCCCTATATTTAAATCATATCCATATACATCTATACCTTCTAGAAACTTTTCAATCTTCTTTTTATCATCAATACACATTTCTTCTAAAATAGAAATACGATCTTTGAAATCAATATTCATTTCTGTATGTGATTCGTTATCATCTTTAGGATGAACTAACATCTTTGAAATTGATACAGCTAAAGTAGTATTTAACATATCAACAGCACTAACTTTATCTTTTTCAACTTTACCTATATGATTCAATATCATCCTTTCAAATTTTATAGATGGTAATTGTAATCTTAATGAAATATCTCTATCTGATAATTTTATATCTTTAGTTAATTTTCTTTTATCTTTAAGTTTTTTAAATTTTAATTCTTTTAATGATACTTTACTAGAATTAACAAATTCACATTTAGGACATTTCCAATGATAGGTAACATCATCCTTTACAGACTCTTTTCTTAACTCAATTAATAAAATATCTCTATCCTTTGTTAATAAATCTTCAACTTTAAATCCTTCAGTTAAAACACAATTTTTAATTAACTTATCAAATGCTTCATTAATTAATACTTGATCTTCTTTCTCAATTGCTTTTAATACTCCTTTTTGTTCTCTTGTTGTAAAAGGACGTAAAAAAATATCTTCACCTGTAGATGGAATTGTAAATTTAATATCTGGAATTTCATTCTTTGCAGAACGAAACATATCTAACGCATTACTCATAGTAAACCTCTCTTATAAACTTATACTTATTTATATACCTTAAAATGGAATTGATACACTTGTACCCAATGGAGCATTTACAGTTTTATCAAATAATGTCTTACCTGCACTTCTTAAACCTCCACCAAATAAACCACCACTTTGTTGAAATGAATTATTAACCTCATTAGCTAATGCTAAACTAAATCCATCCATTTCATTCATTGTAAAATAATCATAACTAAATGTTACACTAAATGTTAATATATCATTGTTATTTGAACCAACACTCAAACCACCTATTTCACTAGGCCAAAGTCCTTTGAAACTATAACAATGAATAGGTACATCTTTAGGACTCAACACACAAGCATATGCTAAATTAGATTTATATAAATTAGGCGTACCATATGAATGATTAGTCTGATTAACTATCAAACTGTGCCATTGTGTGAACATGGAACGTAGTAGCAATACTTCATCACCTTTGAACTCTACCGTCCAAGGAACGTACACCTTTGTCCCTGCTATGGCTATTTTAGGAGATCCTTCATGGACATTAACTAAGGTGGCAGGTGTTTGAGTAGATGGTAAACTCATTGACGTACAAAATGTATTCATTACAGTTGATAATGTCATTCCACGACCAGAATCAACAACTTTATCTATTATAGGAACCTTGTTACTAGGATTCATACCACCTTTAAAGTCAAATATACCTAAATTAAAATGATTTCCTCTAGCGAAACCATTTGATTGTCTTCTGAATTTAGCTAACTTTGACATATAATTCTCTATAAAAAAACCTTCTCCTATATCTATTTATAGAAGAAGGTTTAAAAAAAATATTATTTGTATAATATTATGCTGGGACTGAAGGGTTAAACCTAACTCCTGCAATACCACGAATACTAACACCTTTCATACGACCATCTTCACCTGCATCAACATCAACGTCAGAAAAGATCATATCACCATCTAGACTATTCATGAAGAATTGATCATATGTAAAGGTAACATCAAATTGACTCAATTCTCCACCATCTTGAGTTACAGCAATTTCTCCTACACTTGATGGAAATGCACCCGCAAATGTAACAGTAGTTGCAATTTGACCATCCGCTGCTAATTGAGAAACACTTAAACCATCCTGCTTATATTCATTATGTGGTAATGAACGTAAGTTTTGTGTATTATATGTTAAACTAGACCATTTAATAAATGTGTTTCTTAAACTATGTGCTTCATCACATAAAAATGTACATGTCCAATCCTCAAATTGTGGTCTATCCGCAATCTTCATTTCCATTCCTCTATATGTAATAGGTAACGTACTATTAGTTACAGCAGGAATAGCGGTAGATCTACATAAAGCAGTAATAACCTGACTCTCACCTACTTGTGGTATTCGGACTACAAAGTATTGATTACGTGCAACTGAATGCACACGTTGTCTGAATGTTGCTAAATTAAATGCCATTATATAGTCTCCTTAATTATTTATACAATATTATTTATATTTATATTTTTAAATTAATTGTATTTTAAATGAAAATAATTTTCTCTCTTTTGTACCACCACGACCCTTTAAAGATTTTGTTATAATTGTTGGTTGACCTTTATCGTCTGTACCAAAACTAACTATCTCTACTGACTTATTTTTAAATTTACCAACTTTTACAATATCACCTACTTTTAACTTAGGTACATTCTCTATTATATATTTTTTAAATCCCATAAGTATATTTATAGTTATAAATTTTAATCCAAACTTTATTACCACAATCATAATATATTCTATAACCATTATCAATCATGTTTTCTTTTTCAGTTCTATTTTTATCAAAATTATCTAATATATTAGATAGTTTATGTTTTTGACATTCATACCTAGATAAAAAATTGTTATTTTTATAATAAAAATAATTTGGATTTGATACATTTAATAAATTAAAACCCAAAACATTGTATATATTACCTGAACTTCTTCGTCTATCTGAATAAGATAATATACTAGAAGGATTATATTTTCTTTCAAAATATTTTAACATTTTACTAGCACCACCTATAATAGTAGTATTACCTTTTGAACATAACCTAATTAACTCCCATTGATATTTTTTATTAAATCTAGGATTACCAAATGTCATGACAGATACTAATTCATCATTATAAAACAAACCAATTTTTATTTTAGATTTATCTTTTCCTTGAAAGTGATATTTGTCTAGAAATAAATCTTTATCCTTTGAAGTTATTTCTCTAATAGAACATTTTCTAGCAAATATTTTATTTTCATTCAATCCTAAATTATTTCTTAATATATACTCCCATTTAAATCTTTGAGAAGAATTCCACTCATTAGATATAATATGAAAACAATTTATTCCTATTTCTTCTGATAAATTATTTCTTTCATAATGCTTATTACATTTAATAGTTGAATTAGTTGAATGATAATATATACCATCATATTCAAGTGCTATATTAAATTCAGGAATATATATGTCATATCTTTTATAAGAATTTTTATTTTTATGAAATTTATATTGCTCTATAATTTCACCATCATATATACTCTTGATATATTTTAAAAAATCATCTTCTTCTTTAGACTTACCAATATTACCATAACAACCAGTACAATATATATTAGTTGATCTACCATCAGATAAATCAATGTAAATGTCCTTATTACATTTACTACAATTTAATTTAGCATTTTTTTTATTAATACCTTCAAGTAGTAATACATCTTCATTTAAAATTTTAAATCCTTGTTCTATTACACTAGGTTTAACATTATTTTTATAATGAGATACTATTCTATTTTTACCAGATTCTAAACTTTTACAATCATTACATACAGAACTATAACCTTTTTTATAATTATTATAGGTTAACTCTTTACCACAATAACATAGTTGAGTTTTATTAATATCATTCATTATATTAAAAAATCTTTTACTCCATTCATAATCATCTTTTTTTATAGATAATGTCTTAGATGTAATATCTAATATATTATATAAAATATATTTGTTATCTCTTTTTACTTTTCTATTTACCCATTGATTATAAAACCCACTATAAGTATCAATATCTCTTTTAACTATAAAATTCTTTATTACATCTAATGGTATTTTTTCATGAGTACCCCTAATATATTCTTCATAAAATTCTTTGTTTTCATTTTCTATATTATTCTTTTTTGTTATAGATGATTTATTAGAATCACCTTTTACAGTAAGACTACATTTAGGATCTTTACAATATCCTTTATATCCTTTTTGAAATGAAATAAATCTAGGTATTCTATTACAACTTTTACAATGTGGTTCTACTTCCATATCATTTAAAAATAAATATATACGTTTAGGTAATTCCTTATAACCTAATTCATCTATTTTATATTTACCTAAAATATCATTTAAAATAGGATAATCATCATATAATGTCTTCAATCTTTTAGATATTAACTTTCCAGTTTTACCAAATATTATAGATGAAAGTTCTTCTTTAGTCATTTTATAATTCCTTTTCAAAAGAAATTATTGTTTCTTTTTTTAATAATACTTTATTACCTAATAAAGAACAACTTATCATATATTCAGATAAAGTCATATTAGATTTTTTTGCTAATTCTTCAATTATAGTTTTTTCTTTTTCAGATATTCTAATACCAATATTTTTATTTCTCATAATAATTCCATTGTTTATACGTTTGTTTATACATTTATTTATATATTATAATAAAAACATATGAAAATCAATTAAAATATCCCATAAAAAAAAGGAGCATTCCTAAGAACACTCCTTTTGAAATTAATTTAGATATCTATATTACTATAGAGCACCAGATTGAAGAACCTCATCAAATGATAAAGTACCTCCAACATCAGCAATTGTCAATTTGATAAACTCTGACGAAGTTGTTGGCCGGATCATTAACCATCCTTGGAATTCGTTACGAGCAACAACCTCTTCAGGATTGTTAGAAGAGTCACAAATCACACGATACTCAATAATACCCCTACGTTGAAAGATACCATTTAGATAGTTATTAACTTGCGTTCTCCATTGTGCTCTAGATAGTTCATCATTAGGAGCAAAAAGAACGAATTTAGAAAACTTAGCAACATCTTTAGCAATTTTGATATATAGGTTTCTAACATTGATACGATCAGTATTAGAAGCTACAGATTGTAGAGTTTTATTACCCATAATAACGATACCTGATTCAGATTCATCAAGTACAGGATTAGTCCTATTGGTATATAGAACTTTTTGTTGTTCATCCGAAGCGTTGTATGCTACACGTAAGACTCCACTAGGAATAATACCCCTTTCAAAACCTGCGAAAGCAAACCAAGGATCAAAGTTATCAAAAGTAAAAGCTAACCTATTAGCAATATGTCCAGTACACGGAACCCACCTTTTCTTTTCATTGAATTCATCATAAACTTCAAAGAAGTTAGCATAAATAGCAGAATAGCTAGAATCAATATTAAGAACATCATTAACATAAGTTTTGATAGCACTAGTAGGTTTATTAGTTTTTTGTCCAGTGGAAAGATTAATCATAGTAGAAGCTTCAGGAGCTAAGATACCAATACAATCTTTTCTAGATGAAGCAATAGCATCAATCCTTTGTTTAACAGCAGTAGGAAAGTCTAAGTCAATTAAAGCATTACCTTGAATACCAAGAGACGATCCATATTGGTTATTCATTTGAATTAGGAATTCACCAGTTAGTAAAGATAGATCAGTTGTTAATTGTTCAGCACCTTTGATAAAAGTTCTAGAAACAGATTTAATAACAGTATCTTTAGCAGTATATTCAGAGTTACCTACAAGAACTCTAAGGTTATTAGAGTTATTTTCAACCACGTTATTAGCAAAGATACCTTGTCCTAGTGTATCTTTACCATCCCTATCAGAAGAAACAACCCAGTTACCAATAAGAGTGCCCCCTTGGAATTCATAAAAAGCAAATTCATCCGCACTAGTTGGTCCATACTCAAAGGATAGATATTGATTAAGAGCAGAAATATTAATTTTATAGTTATTGTTAGGATCAATAATATCATCAATAATTTCTTTAGTAACCCCAGTTCCACTTACAGCAGCATTGTAAGTAGTTTGTCCTAATGTTAATAGTTCATCTTCCGCAAAAGTTTCAGATAGCTCAGATTGTAATTCTTTTAGTAAGTCATAATCTTCTTTATTAATAATTGCAAAAGCAATATTGTTATATAGAGTTCCCGGTCCTACAGCGAATACGGATACTTGATTACTTATTTCATTAACAGCATCATAGAATCCACCACTAAGACTAGGACTAGCAACAGTACCAGCATTAGCGTCAGTAATAGTAGCATAACTAATAGGATAGTTACTTACAGCTACACTATTTTGAATTTTAATAGTATCACCAATACTAACATCTTCCGTATTAGCGATATAAGAAATGTTATTAACATCAGTTACACTAACTTGAGATTCACCAATAGTAATACCTGCACATATTTTAGAACTATCTTCAACACGTGTTACCCATACAGAATTTGTAGCGTCTAACATAGTAGCTACAGGGAAAAAGTATTTATAGTTTATATCATCAGGTGCTCCAAAAATATCTAAAAGATCTTTCCTAGATTCTAGACGAATAGCCTCATTAACTGGGCCTTTAGAATAAGCACCTAATGTCATGAATGCTGTAATAGAATTTTGTTCAATCCTTTGTGAAAAAGATTTTTCAGTAAGCTCTACACCTGCTCTTGTATTTTCTGCCATCGTTAATTACCTCTTTTAAAACTAACTTATTCACATATATTTATAAAATAATGTATTTTCTACCAATCAAACTTATCATCTAACATATTAGAAAAGTCATATGGTTCAAAGTCTGAGCTTTCAATATTAATAGAATTTTCGTTAGTTTCTTTTTTTTCTTTAAAATCAGAGGTATCTAATCCTAGAGATTGTCTTTCAAATTCTTCCAAGTCTTTCCAAAAAGGATTATTTAGAAAGTAACAAACCCATACTAAACCCATAACCAAGTCATCATGAGCTTTAGCCCCTTCACATGAATATACATTAGGTTTAGTTTCAACGAATCCAGAAAGTTCTTTGTAAGTTTGTTTATCATAAATAGTAAGAATATTTTCCTCTAGTAATGTTTTTAGATTAGACGTTGATTTAGATTTAGATTTTACGTTAGCAGTAACACCATGTTCTCTTTTACCATATTCTTTAAACATGTTTTCATATTCAAACTCATCCCATAAGTCAATACAAATTTGATGACCAAAAGTATTATTCTCAACGATTAAATAAGCATTGTTATAAATTTTACCAATTTCATCTATTTTTTTAGTAAAAATTTCAGGTCTAATAAAGTTATTTCTATAAACTGCAACTTGTTTATATTTGTTTTTATGAGTAACATCAACAACTTGAATAACAGAATAATCTTTACCAACTCCTTTAGCAACATCAACACCCATGACATATAATTTATCTTTTTTAGGCTTATACCATACTTTAAAATCACCACCATCATATTCAAATTTATAATCAACAATGTCATTTGAAATTGATTCAAGAGAATCCCCTGAAATCAAAGTATTAGAAGAACCTAAGAAAGCACAATTATGGTGTAATATACCATTTGAATAAAAAGATTTGTCTACATTATTAACAGATAAAACATCATAAACTTCTTTATTACTAGAATAAATAATTTCAACTATTTTCTCCTTACCATTAATAGTTTCTATATAATCACCTTTTTTTAATTGTGTTAATGAAACTTCTTCACCATCTATAACAAAATTATGAGTTTTAGAAACTTCACATGAATAATTTTTTGTTTTTACTATAAATGTTTCTTGTTTATTATTTTTTTTATCTATACCAATAAAATCAACATATCCAAAAGGTGTTTCTATTTTATATTTTCTTTTCTTTTTATTTTCTCTTTCATATAATTCACCAATTTTAATAGATTCTTTCTTACCCGTAGTAGTATCTATTATATTTATATAATTATCATATGTTAAGCATTTATATTCTTGGTTAAATCTTACTTGACCAATAGTGTTAATAGTTTCCTCTTCCCATTCATCAATAGGTTTACCTCTTGGAACTTCCTTATAATCAACTGTAGATAATTTAAAACCATTACCTTCCCCTCCATCTTCTCCATTCTTAGCACCCTTATATAACTCATAAAACAATCCAGATGCACCATTAGGAGTAGAAATAACACAACAAGATCCACCTGTAGATAAAGTAGGTTGAGCAGAAGTCCAGAAACCATCAACTATATGAGGTTGAACGAATGCAAACTCATCAAGTAATAGAAAAGAAATTGATTGACCTCTAATTGTATCAGGAGTAGTTGTACCTGATCTTATTTTAGAACCATCTTCAAACTCAATAGTAGTTGCATCATACTTTTTAACACCTTTTTTTAAATAAGGTGGAAGTTCTTCATATATAACTTTTAAGTCCATTAATAATTGTTTACTCATATCACCTTTATGAGCAAGCATAAATATATTAACTGGTTTATCAGAATATAATGCCATATGTAAAATATGAATACATAATATCAAACTTTTACCAGATTGTCTACCATATAAACCTAATACTAGTTTATTATCTGATAGTTTATCTAATAGACTTAATTGGTAACTCCTAACTTCTAATGGAATTATACCTTTCATTGGATGGATTGCTACTGCATGGTTTAAAGCAAAATAAGTTGAAGATTTTGCACATTTAGTATATTCTTGTATCATTTCTTTAGACCATTCATATTCTAAATCAGGTCTGATTACTCTATTATCATCATACGCAATTCCCATATCATATACCTCTCAAACGTAAAAAAAAAATTAATTAACGTGCCATAGTTCTATATACATTAGCAAATAAAAGACCCATAGTAGCACCTTTCAAATTAAAAGGAAGTCCACTTGTTAAAGAAGCAAAACCTATACTTTTTAATAGTGATGTGAATTTACTTTTTACTTCTGGAACATTGTATAAATCATCTTTTAATTTATCTATATCTTTCATTAGTTTACTTTTAGTAGATAATAAATATGTTTCTTTTTCATTATTAGAATCTTCTTCTTCATTTAATATATTATCTACTAAAATTTTATTGACTTCATCTAAATTATCATTTTTAATAGATTCATATATAAAGAACATTCTATTTACTAAATCACTTGATTCATTTATATTAAATGATTTGAATGAATTAAATGTATCCATTATAAGATTAATGTTTAATAGCTCATTGTTATCTAAAACACATTCATTATAATTCTTAGTGGATTCTTTAACTTTTAAAGTATCTAAATCTATTATTTTAGCTATATCTTTACCTTTTAAAGATATCCTTAGAGTATTTAATTTTTTAGCCCAATAATCTATATGTTTACCTTCATACGATTTTAAAACTTTACCATCTTTATTCTTAACTCCACCAGATGATATTTTTTTAAATATAGATTCTACTCTTTTAATCAGATTAGTAGTATCTTTTATTTTTTCATCAATATCTTTTAATTCATCTTTCTTTTCTTGTATTCTTCTTAGAATTGATTTTTTCTTATCTTTATTTTGTTTTTTATTTTCTAAAACAATATTAGGAGAAGATACTAATTCTTTGTAATTTTCAAAAATCTCATTAAGTTCATCATTATCAATATCATTTTCAAGTAAATGGATTTTGTCTTTATTATTACATAAAATATTAATAAAGACATTTTTTAAATCTTCATTTACTTTTGAATTTTTTATTCTATTCTTAACTATACCCATAACATAAGCCCAATCATTATCACTAAAATCACTTTTACTTTTATTTTCTTTATTACTTGTTGTTTTTATAGCATCACTCCAATATCTTTCAATATCTTCCAATGGTATATCATGTTTTAGTGATAATGATTTTATTATAGGTGACGGCATTAATTAAATTATAAATTTTTTAGAATATGACTCATTTTAGATTTAAGTTCATATTTAGCATCATCTAATTTCATTTTAAGTATTTCATTAAATACTTTAGTTACAGTAGCTTTATCATATTTACTCTCATTAGATTGCACAGTATCAATCAATTCTTCAAAAGTAATTCCTTTCAATAATTCATCTTTAGTATGGAACCTTTCATTTAATTGAACATCCTCTTGAAAGTCATCTTGTAATTTTGATTCACTTAAAGTATCTTCTACTAGTTTTACTAAATCGTTTTTCATTTTATTCTCCTATATTAGTATATTTATATATATTTACGTGCTTCATTAGAATTGATCTTAGATTTACCTGTGAATTCCTTGAAAGAAGATGACCAATCTTTTGACTTTGATTCTTTTTCTACTAAGAATTCAATCCAAGAGTTTACAAATTCTTTAATATCAGAATGTTTAGTTAAACCAGTTACACTTGATAATTTAGAATCATCTAAATTTAAAATATCCTTTACTACTCTTTTTAAAGTCTCAGATAAACCATCTATATCAGATTCATCTAACTTTTTAAAAGTATGTTCTAATAATGTTTCTATAAATTCACTTTTCATTATATTATACCTTAGTCTAATGTCTTCTTAAATGGTAAATGTATTACAATATCTTTTGCTCTAATTGCTCTATCCCAATCATAATTATCAACTTCACCTGATAATGCTGCTTCAGATGGAAGTGTAATTGTTTTAGTTTTCAAGTTAATCTTTACAATAGTAGCATTTAAAAATGTACTTCCTAAAGGTTTAGTTAGATTATTTTCCAATAGAGCTAAAATAACTCCATCTTTTAAGGGACCAACTTCTTTATAGTCGTATCTACTAGGAACTAATAAAGTAGCTTCTCTATTAGCGAATCTAATAACACCCATAACACGATCACCCTTAATAACATCACCTGAACGTCTATTGATATTAACATCTAGAAAATTGATTTTAGGAAACTTGATAACATCACCTGCATTGATATCATTCTCAATAGACTCAACTAAAGAAATAGTTTCAGAAAAATCTTTTCCGTGGTTTGTTTCTTCTACTAATTTTAATAATTTTCCCATTGTTTATACTCCTATGATATATACATATTCAATTCATAGGTATTCCCTCTAGAATTACCCATATCATATACTTGTACATGTAATCTTTTGTTTTGCTCTTTACCATTCTTTGTTAATTGTAACGTATGACGAGTTGTTGACCCATTTTTAGGACGACCCGTACCAGTTGTTATTTCATTAAATACTTCATCATCTGAAACTTCATATCCATTCTTTTTAATAAATCCTAACATTTCATCAACAGCACTCGTATATGTTTCATGATAAACTTTATAATCAGATTTACTTTTACGTTCATCTAATCTTTCAAAAGATTTACTTAATAGTTGTTCTATAAATTCGCTTTTCATATTATCCCCTTATATTATATAGTTATTTATATTTACCTTTATAATAACTATATAGTCTCTTTTTAAACTTTCTCTCATATTTTGAATTCATATTATCAATAAAAACCTTATCAAGTATCATATACTTAGCTTCATTGTAAAATTTATCAAATGGTAGATCTAATAATTCTGGTTCATTTAAAACAAGATCATCTAATGATTGCAATGCTTGTAAAAAATGTGCGTTGAACTCACTAGGATCATTTACATACGATTTCATACCACCTTTCTTAAACTTAGCAGTTGAGGTATTTTTAAACATAGTTTTATTTCTTTTAGAATCTAAATAATGAACCATTTCATGTGATAATACTGAAAATGAAATATCCTCTGTTAGATACATATGAACATCATCTATAGTTGAATCTTCATCTAAGATGTTTAATTTAATTAAACTTTCACCACCTTTTACATTAAAACCACCATAACGTCCATCTTTTTTAGATATAACGGCAATAATAAGATCTTTAAATTCACTAAACTTCTTACATTCTACATAAAAACCTTTATTAAATTTTTTTATATTCCTAGTGTTAACTGTATAATCTAATAGCTTAACATAAAATTTTTCTATAGTATCTTTAACTAAAAGATCACTTTCATAACTTTCTAAATAATTTTTAAATCCCATTTTATTCATTCTCCTTAGAATCTTCTACATCTACATCTTTTATTTCTGAATTTTTAATTAATTTTAATAAATCTTTACCTTTACCAGATATAAGATTTTCACCTTTATTATTATCAGAATCAATAATTTTACCACCACTAATTTGTAAACGTCTTAATTCATTCTTCTCTTTAGCTAATTCTAGATGCTGAGATTGATGTTCTAACTTTACAATCTCACTTGCACCAGTTGTTATAGCATTAGTTAATTCACTTATAGATGATACTTTTTTACTTTGAAAATCATCCTCTAAATCAGCAATAGCTAATTGTTGACCTATAACAGCATTCTCAATTGCTGTTTTCATTATAGCCTCAACCCATTGATTATTTTCTACAGTTTTCATATCTTTCAAAGAACTTTTAATATTAGATACCAACTCTTTTCTTTGTTGAATAGCGTCTAACTCTTCTTGAGATAATTTACCTAAACTATCTTTCTCTTCTTCAGCTTCCTTCATAAGAGAATCAATTTCTTTATCACTTATACCAAACTGATCATTTAATTTTTTCTTATTCATAATTAAGCTCCACTAATAGGAGATCCACTTGTAGCAGGAGAACCACTAGGAGGTATGTCACTAACTGGTGCTCCAGATAAACTCATAGTTGTTGATGAAAAAGGACTATCAACATCTATAGTCCATACATAAACTTGATTAATTATACCTTCAAGCTTCTCACTCATATGTTTATATATTATTGTTTCACATGTAAATTCCATCTCACTTCTAATTAATCTCTGATTTGAATTATTACCAACTTCAAAAGACATATTAGGAGTTACAGATTCTAATTTAACTGGTATTTCTCTCTCTATACCTAAATCACGTTCCCTAACACCAACCGTACAATATGGATCAAAAAAAGGTAAGATATTTTCTTGAATTTGAGCCCAATGATCTATATACTTACACCATATGGACACAGTATAAGATATATTTAAAGGAACAGGTTGAATATCTTTTTTTAATTTATCAACCATTCTATTACCTATATCATTATTATTACTAAATGATTTATATAATGTACGAGATTGACCTTTACCACTTTGCCTAGACATATCAGGTGTCATAGAAGATATTTGTATACCTATTCGTGGCAATAAAGTATCCTTTTGATCAATTTTTTTGTGGCTTCCACCCATTTTTAAGTAAGTATATATAGATTCTTTTGTATCTAATCCAACATTAACGGGTATCCTTATAAGAGGTTTTCCTGTTGTCTCATCATAATTATAAACGTACATATCCCTAAACAATTGACTAAAAGCCATTGTTGTTACTTTTAAAGAGTTACCTACTATATGTGGTCTAGACATTCTATACTTCCTAAAAACTATTCTAATATCTTTATAACTTGTTTACCATATTCAATGATATTAGAGTATTCCCATGTTTTAATTATTTTCAAATATTGCTTTACATATTTCTTATGATTATCATATAAAATATTATTCTTATAATTATTAGAAAATATCTTATATATCTTTCTTATTTGTTTACATAAATCTGAATTATCACATGATCCTATAGATATATAACTTAATTTTAACATAGTAACATATGTTTCATATTCTTCTTGTTTACTCATATTACCAGTTAGAGTTCCAATTACTTGAATTTCTAATTATAGAATTACTATCTCTTACATCTTCAATAACATCATTATCATTATTCTCTGGAGTTGGGGAAGGTATCTCATCAGTAACACCATTATCATTAAATTCATTATCCAATGATTCACAATACTCCTCTGGAGTTGGATCAATAATATCTTCTTTAGGAATACCACAACTAGGTAACTTCTCACCTTCTATTATTCTAGGAGATAATACAACCTTCCAATACATTTCTTTACCAGCAACTATTCCTTCATTATCATCTAAAGATAAAACTTCATATACTATATTATTTTGTGTATATAATAACCAATCAGAAGGTAAAGGATTTTCACGACCAACTATAGTTGTGAATTGTTCTTTAGGTATATATAATATTCTTTCAGATTCACTCTTATCAATACCACCAAATGAATTGAATTGGAAATTATCATTTTCATTTTGTTCTGGGAGTGCTTTCATTACATATCTCTGATTGTAACCTTTTTGACAATCTTCTCCCCATATAGATGTTAAAGAATCTAATGAGTATTCAGTAACAGGATAATATACAATTGTCACACCTATTTGAGCAGTTGCCTCATTTAACATAAAGTTATATAGGTTATGTGTACGACATCCATTATGTCTTTCATTTTTCCAAAAAACATTTCTTGAAATCGGATTTTGATTATTGTTATTGTTATAAGGCATAATAATATTTATATAAATATACAATAGAAGAGTGGATATTATGAATTGCCGTTCATAACATCCTATGCTGGAAAAAGAAAAAGCATATTTTACTCTTACTAATTACTATTTATATTGGGAAAAAGAAATATGAGCTATAAATGTGAAATATGTGGTAAAGAATTTAGTTCTAAAGGTAATTTAGATGGACATATAA
>Ga0181396_1000043_pt1 | contig 26689 bp, 38 predicted proteins | sample 19SPOviralmetaG_FD_130125 | JGI IMG/M metagenome (GOLD analysis project Ga0181396, IMG submission 130125) | Marine viral communities from the oligotrophic San Pedro Time Series (SPOT) site, San Pedro Channel, CA, USA - 19 SPOT_SRF_2011-01-11 | ecosystem: Environmental > Aquatic > Marine > Strait...
CTTGGACACCTCAAACAGATCGCTGTCGATACTAATGCTACTTGGGCTAAACGCCTTGATATCCCTGTCAGTACTGCTATCAGCTGTGTTAAACCAAGCGGTACTGTCAGCCAACTGGTTAACTCTAGCAGTGGGATTCACGCTCGTCACTCAGCCTATTATATTCGCACTGTACGCGGAGACAACAAAGACCCGTTAACAAAGTTTATGATGGATCAAGGTATACCTAATGAGCCAGACGTAATGAAGCCAGAACAAACTACAGTGTTTAGCTTCCCTATGAAAGCTCCAGAGGGTGCAACAGTTACTGCTGATATGTCAGCTATACAACAACTAGAGATGTGGTTAGCTTATCAACGTAGTTGGTGTGAGCATAAGCCTAGTGTGACTATTAATGTTAAGAAAGACGAATGGTTTGAAGTAGGAGCATTCGTGTATAGACACTTTGATGAGATGTCAGGTGTTTCGTTCTTACCATTCAATGAACATACGTATCAACAAGCACCTTATCAAGACTGTGATGAGACAACTTATGAGATACTTCTAGATGTAATGCCCAAGGCTATTGATTGGTCTAAGCTGTCAGAGTATGAACAAGAAGATAACACAGCAGGTAGCCAGACATTAGCTTGTTCTGGGGATAGCTGTGAGATTGTAGATCTCGTTTAATGTGGATAGTAATAACTAGAAACCAATGTAACTTCTGTGATGCCTCTTTACAACTACTAAGGGGTGTCGCAGGTAGTCAGGTAACAACATATAATGTACAGTCTCCAAGCAGTAAGTGGCTGTTGACTTTAATGCGTAAGTCAGGCTATACTACAGTACCTCAAATATTTAAACCAGATGGCACTCACCTTGGGGGCTATACAGAACTAAGGGAATACTTAAGTAAAAATGGCTAAGTGGAATTTAGATCAGAAACAACAAGAGATGGGTTTCGACCCAGTTAATAAACCTGCTCACTACAACCAAGAAGGTATTGAATGTATTGACTATATTAGACAAGTCTTAGGTACTGATGGTTTTATAGCCTACTGTCATGGGAACATGATTAAGTATCAACATAGGTATAGGTACAAAGCTAATCCTGTAGAGGATATGAAGAAAGCAGAATGGTATCTTAAGCGTATGAATGAAGCATTATCGGAGAAACATAAATGACAATAAACGAAGGAATACTGTTAGGTAATCTAGCTCTATCTACCTACTTAGTGTGGATCATATCTAAGCTAAATCAAGATATAAAAACTCTATTCGAAGGTCTTGCAATTACGATGGATGCAGTAGGTGTTAAATAGCCCCTGAGAGGGAAATTAAGCGTTGTGTGACAGGGGTTAGAGCTTTCCATAGGGTAGCCTACCTGAGAGGGAATTAATAGGTTCACACCACAAGTATAGAATCAAAAAAGCCGTAGGTGTCCTTGAGTGGATACCTACGGCTTTTCTTTTGTTTACTCTTCAACCATGCTGAGAGCTTGTTCTAATGTTTCTTTGTTACGCCGTGACCATCCACGACCAAAGTGTTTGTAATCATCTAGACCTTCATAGAAGCCTTGACGTACTGTATATACATAATCAATTATAAACTTGGGATCTTTCTCCATTATAAGACCTAACGTCTTTGGTCCTATAGCTCCATCTGCTGTAGCCCCGACTGCTCTTTGTATAGCTTTAGCAGGGCGACCAGAACCACTATTTACAGCCCAATCAAATGCACACCAGTCAACACCAGAAGGTAGCATGTCTCCTTTGACACGATCCCAGTAGTTCTTCTTATAGATAGGAGCTACATCATCTGGAGTTAAGTCTCTCATTTCTTGTTCAGTAGACTCTCTACCAATCCACTTGTCGTACACTCTCTTAGTGACTCCCAAATTAGTCATCCCACCTTTATCGTGGACGTTATTAACGTATCCACCTTCGTGATGTAATAACATTTCTAGGCACTTATCAAAGTTGTTCTTCATGTTTATTTCTTTCCAAAGTATTTGCTTACGCCACGCATACCAATACTAGCACTTACAATACCGCCGAGGGAATATTGATACCAGCTTGGCATGTTAGATAAAGCGGCAAAACCATCCTGTACGATTTGATTACCCCAGTCTCCACAAAACGCTAGAATTAACGGAATCGAAAAGAGTAGAGTTATCCACTCGTCTTTCCACGAGTTCTCTGTAGCTTTCATAGCGGCAATATCCCAGTCGATCTCACCTGTAGCTATCTTCATCTTAGTTTCAGCTTCTGCTTTCTTTACAGCAGTCTTACCTTCGATCATAGTACCAGCTAAATTAGCTACCTGACCTATTAAGTTTAGTCCTAACATTATCCGTTATTACCTTTCACTTCTTTCTTGCTCATATTAGTAACGCCAAAGAATACGCCAACTATACCAGCAACTGATAGGAAGTAGATGGAAGCCATAGAACCTATAATAGAAGACGCTTGATCTAATCCTAATGCACTAGCTAATACGACACAAAAAGGATAAGCAAGCATACCTGTTAGACAGAACCATGCCATACGTCTTTGTGCATCTCTTTGTGCATCTTCATCATCTAGTCGTCTGCGTCTATCTTCTAGCTCAAGTGCTTCCCACTCTGATCTATCTATAGTGCCACTTCCATCTTTATCTACTTTATCAAATTCACTCATTCTTAAGAGTAGTCCATGCACCCCAAGCGATAGCTACACCTGCGGCAATATTATCTATTGAGTTAGGTAATAGTATTACAATCACTCCAAGTCCACATAGAGCAACTCCGTCCCATGTAGTTCTTTCTTTTAATCTATCTTTAATCCAATTCATATTAGTCTCCTAATCTGCTAAGGGGTTATCTAACGCCCTTTGTAATTTATCCATAAGTTTATCTTCGAGTTCTTTCATCGAGCCACTTTGTGATACTCTGACACGTTCCCTTTGGTTCTCAAACCTTACTTCAGCGTCATCTATCATATTACGTACTTTATCTTCTGTTTCACGTACCATGTCTTCCACACGATCCGTCTGTTTCTCTATACTAAGAATATCAGATCTAAGTCCATTCTTAATATCACGACTGTATTCTACACTCTCTTCTACCTTCTCAGATATACCAGTTACCTTGGCATCCATTACGTCCATTTGTAGTTGGTATTCTTCTAGGTCAAGTCCAGCGACTGATTCTATCTTCTGGTACAACACAAAGCCACCATACAAACCACCTACAATAGTAGATAGGAAAGCAAGTATAGCCATGATAGAACCAAATGATACCTTCATACCGCCTGTCTTAAACTCACGATCTGCTAGACCATCAATGTTGTCTGCTATCTTAGTAGTATCCATTAGTTCTCAAACTCCATCTCACCACCAGAACTTTGTAGGTTCTTTAGTTGCTCTAGTTCATCTCGTAGTTTCTGTATCTCTAATCTACGTTGAGCTAACTCTATTTGGTATAGGTCGTCACAGTTTATACGAGCCTTTGGTTTATCTAAAGGTATAACAATTCTAGCGTACACGCCAATATCTTTACCCCTGCTATTTGTATCTAAACCTGATAGTACACCTGTTACACCGTACTCAAGATTTACACCCCCACCAACAGCATTACTACACCTCATACTCCCAGTGGAAAATGAGTCCGACTGGTAGTTCATAGGTGGGTTAGGTAATGCTAATGAAAGGGAACTACTATCTGCTACAGCAGAACTAGCTACAAAACAAAGGGTAAATAATAATCTCATGCGGGTTCACCATCTAATCTTGAACATATCCTAGATGAAATAAGAGTTCTAGACTTACTACTCTTTCTTACCTTTGATGTAGTACATAAGTATACAGCTTCATCCATATCTGCTTTACGTATATATACATCAAAAGACTTTCTCTCTTTGTATCCTATGTTTATAATTCGGTATGAGGATGCAAAAGGTATGTTCGTCCAATTTAAATCAAACAACTCTATCTGATACCACTGTATTTCTTCTCTAGAGTTAAACAGAGACATCTCTACTTTAACTACACCAGCTACATGAGAAGGTTTAACTTCGGGATAAGCTGGTGTCATTTCATGTGCTGAGGTGGAAAATGATAGTAGTAAAAAGAGTACTACAAGCCTACTTAGCAACACAGCTGGCCTGTACTAGCGCAGTATAGACCCCTCCAGCGAAAGGTTTAGATGCTCCGTAAGTAGCACTAGAAGCTGTAGAGAACCACGTTGACCCTGCAAGGGTTAAATTAAATATAGTAGTACTGTCCACTAAAACTTTAGCCTCTTCATATGCTGACATACCAGAGACAGATGTTTGAGTTACACTTGTGCTTCCTGTCCATGCTACTGTATCTGTGAGTGTTGGAGAAGAGCTAAAAGATGTAGGGTGAGTTATGTTAGCTGTGTAGCTGTCTGCTATAGATACATCAAATCTTATTACAGGTAGAACACCACCATCAGCAGGTGTAGTGCTTAACTTACTAGCTATAGGGTTTCCATAGACCCCATCTTTAGTTGTTTGTATTACGCACTTAGCTTCTACGTTACCTGTTATTGGTGTGTTTGCTAGTGCAGGTAAAGCGAGTAGTGATAGTGCTGTTACTAGATACTTCATATTAAACCTCATTTATTGTACTGCATATCGACCATCTGTTCGTGCAATACTTGTTGTGCTAAATTGTTTCTTAGGGCTTTCTTGTTGTCAGGTATTGTACCATCTTGTAGTCCAGCCGCATCATTTAATGTACCGCCATTTATCTCAGCGTTGTAGTACATATTGATATTAGTTTGTTGGTTGATAGCCATGATTATATCATCTTGACCTTGAGCCTTAAATAAAGTGAGAGCATTAGCAGAAGCGGTTAGTCCCATCTCTATACGTGTCTCTTCTTCTTCCTCTTCTTCAGAGAGTATTAGCTTTCCATCTTCGTCGTATTGGAACTCATCAGGTTCTAGGTTATCTACAACAGCATCATCTTCTAGTGCATCATATACAACTACTTCTGGTATCTCAGGCATAGGCTTAACGTAACCTGCACATGAAGGATCAGACTGAGGATCATAGCACGTATCTACCCTGTAGGAGTAAATAACAACTGCATCTTCCACTCTGCCTTCTCCTTCCACTTCAATCGAGCCTGTACCCCAATTTGAAGCTGGAATGTTCGAAACTGGAAACGACTTTACAATGGTATTACCAGCTACCCCCGACCAATCATCTGTTTCTCTAAAGATATAACCATCAGCATTAGCATTAAGATTACTGACGTGTACTTTCATATCAGAATCTGGATCTTTAACAGTTGTGTACCTGTAGATAAGACCGTTTATGTCTACACCAGCAATGCTAGGTAAGATACTATCCATACCCCAACCTAAAGAAGTACTAGCCGCATTACCTGTTGACCCGTATGTATAAGGGTCAGAGTAACAATAAGAAGGCAAGGCTACTAAAAATAACACCCAAGCCAATCTTTGTCTCACCATTTTCATCGAACATCCTCTCGATTACATTGTTCTGGTCACGCTCTATTGCTTCTTCAACTGCTTCCATTTCCCATGCTAGTCTAGCTTTATCGCCTACCAATCCATCCTTGGGACAGGGAGTTCCAGCATTGAGCATGGCTTCAAACACTCTTTCGTCTTGGCACATTACAGATACAGCCGCAACCTTCATACCCATATCATACATAGTCTTAGCGTTCTTTAACTTCTCACAGTTCATATCCCTTACTGTACGACCAGCAGAGATACCTAGTATTTGTGTTTGTACAGCACCAGCTACACCTACAGTACATAAGTCAGAGTTACTTGCACTTATCTGTGGTGATATAGCTGAAGGTGGTGGACTATTGATTGTAGTATCCATAGATCCATCAGAAGTTATTGTACTGTTAGTGTCGGTATAAATTGTGTCGTCAGCATACACAGTACTACCAATTAGTAGGGTAAGTAGTATAAGTAAGGGTTTCATTTTCTCTCCACGAGTCTATCTAGCTTTTCCTCTATTCTATCAAACTTGCTCATTATTTGACTAAGGACTTGATTTGAGTCAGCCTTAGTAACGTAGTCTTCTCTAGTTCTGTTTAGTAGTATACGTAATCTATTTAACTCTATTACATAACCTCTTAGAACAAAGCCAATAAAACCAACACCTAGTGTTAGGACACTACTCCATAGATCTGTCATTTCCATCATCTAGTAGGCCAACTCACATTAAGAGGAAAGTCATCTTGCTGGGGTACATTTAAGAGTGCAGTCCTATAGGCAGACCAAGAGGCTTGATCATCAGAACTAAGAGATGCCCAACGAAGAGCATTACCAGCAACAACATCAACTTGTTCTACTAGTAGTTTGTCTCTCTTAGACCTAACAAGTTCTTCTGTTTGAACCCAATTAGAACCATCCCACTTCGTACCTATTTCAACAGTCTCTGGATTGTCGTGAGGTATAACAGGTACAGGCGCGTCAACTTCTCCCTCAACAAGACAAACACACACTGCTATATTATTTTCATCTACTTGAACGTATTTTCTTAACATATTAATATCCTATCGTGAACCAGTGGCAAGCATTACCAGCAAAACCTGCTTTTGAGTATGCTATTTGATTTACTCCTGTTATTGAGACACCCTGTGCCGCCCTCGTTGCCCCAGAGTGGTTTCCGTTATCACTAATTGCAACCACACCAAAACTACTTGTACTTGTGTAGCTAAATGGTAGAGTAATGTAAACGGTTGTAGGCACACCAGAGAATGTAGTTTTTGACCATGCCATCTTAAGTGTTCCTATTGTTGCAGTACCTGTACCAGTAGTTAGATCCACTGAGTTAGCTTCAATAGCGTTCTTCATCTTGAGAGGAGAAATAAGGCTTTCTGTAGTAGATGTACCTGTATTCCAAGCACTTTGTAACTGATCACCAAGAAGACCAACTGTAGATCCACCTGTAGTAACAACAGGAGTATTGTCAATTATAGACGTTAAGTTTGTAGATTGATTTATGTAAGCAACATTTATCCAAGAGCTATTAGTCTCATCTCTCATTTTTAATATGTTGTTAGTCGTATCATACCAAAACATATTAGCATAAGTTGTTGAAGGAGCAGAAGCCCCACTATTGTTACTAGCAAGGGCTTGCAGTCCATTATTTATATCAGAACGTGCGCTACTGGCAGTCTGATTAGCTATAGAAAAGTCATGTTGTGACATATATTAGTACTCCACTGTGGCACTTAGTGCCGATATATTAGGGGTTATTTTCGGGCCAGTATTAGAAAGGGTAGCTCTAAACTCTACAAACCTACCTACAACCTCCCCAGAAGCATCTACGAAAGATGCACTAGCTAAGTTATTCGCTGTATCTGCGGCTCTAGCTTCTACTATAACAGCATAATCTGAGAAATCTGCATCTTCATCAGTCCAAGTATCAAAGTTGTTAGGCCAAGTATCCCAGTTATTAGGTATATCGTCCCAGTCTACTTCTCCATTAACAGCATCTTGATGTTTACGAGATACAGTAATAGCGTAAGATAATCTAACTGTACGAGATGTACCTACATCAAAGTAACTACTGCCACCATGATCAAACTCATAGACCCCAGTGGAATTTGCGTTAGCAAAGCTAGTCATAAATAGCTTACCACCAGAGACAGTAAGGTTAGTCTTAGATCCACTGAAACTTGTACTTTCTGTATCTGTGTCAGACTGACCTAGAGTTGGTAACTCAGAAGGGGTAATAACAACAGCAGTTGCTGTAGTACTTTCGTTACCTGTTTTATCTACAGACGATACAAAAAACTTACCAGCAAGTGCAGGGAAGGAAACAGAAGTAGCTGGTCTAGCAATCTTCTCTACCTTTACTAATGTAGAAGCATCTCCAAAGTTTGCAGATGAGTTTGATGAGTAATGCAGTTTATAGTGTGATAAATCTAAAGCAGAAACTGGCGACCAGTTAAAGAAAGCAGTACCCCCCGATAGTAAATGGGTTAGGTTAGTAGGGGCAGAAGGTGGTGTAGTATCATGTGTTACGTTAAAGGTAGTTGTAATTGTAGTACCCTTGTAACCAAGAGCATTAACAGGCGTAACTGATATAGTGTAGTTTATAGGTGGCTCATTTACTTGAGGAGCATCTATACCTACTACCTCAAACCTAGCCGCTGTATTACCTTCATTAACAAGTATAGCTTGACCTACAGACTTAAACACTGTGTCACTTGTCTTCTTGTATTTAACAATAACTGATTCTACACGTTCTATCTCATTTGACGTTGCTTCTATAACAAGGACGTTAACAACACTTTCGTTAACTTCTCTGTACTCTTTACTCACAGTGACACCAACATTAGGTACACTATAGTAAGGTAGAAGTGTAGTATTGTTATTAATAATATCTTGTTCGTCTGCTTCATTAAAACCAAAAGCAGAAGAGCTACTCTCTCTTAAAGTCATAGCAACTCTTAGATCACCGTTGTCTACGTTAGGAGACAGTCTCCACTCAGTAACTTCAAATGTCTTCTCATTACCTGTAGTCCAACCGTATCTGTCGTTTCTGAACTTAATAAAGTCACCAACCTCAATGTCTAAAGCATTAAGACCAAACTCTGCACTAAGGGTAAGTTGTTCCCTATTCCTATACAACATCTGTTTTGCAAGTCTTTGAGCCGCTATAACATTGCTAGTAAAAGGTAAGTTTAAGTCTAGTACAGACTCTACTCCATTATCATCTGATAGAAAAAGGCTAGAGTTAATTTGAGGATAGTCAGCACTAACCCAACCTGCACTAGCATCTACAAAAGTTCCTCGTACTGCATTAAAGTTATTTGCCATAGACATCCTAGTGTCAAGTGATATACCACTTCTAAGGTCGTCTAGTGTAAGTATCTTAGTAGGAGCTACGAAAGATCCAACGAACAGTCTCCAAGCACCTGCACCCCAAAATAAAGTACCACCACATGAAGTCATCATGTTCTGTAAAACATTACCTATTTGCTCAGTCGCTTGTATCACACCATTAATAGCGTATTGCTTTGATCCATCAGACAGTATCGTAGTGTCTGCGCTTACAGATGCGGCCTCTTCAAAAGTAGCATAATCAATACTACTGTCTTGCAGACCATACTCAGAAGTTAGGAAGTCTCTTATTATCCAAGCGGCATTATCAGTCCAAGCAGGTGTTTGAGCTACACCGTTAATAGTAGTAGCTACCTTCTTACCTTTTATAACCGCAGTTATTACAGGTACTCCATTAGAGAAAACACTTGAGTCGTACTCAAACCTACAATATAAGTAAGCTATACCTTTACCTATAAAGTCAGATGTTGCAGTAGTCTCACTATGTAAAGTTGTAGCTAAAGTTTGTGTAGAGTTAGCAAATGTATCTGTAGCACTTGTTTGGTTTCCAGTATGTACATAAATCTTAATTTTGTTGTCCCAGATAGACTCAGTAACATTCTCGTTAGTCATCTGTACTGGTATGTCGTTGACATATATATCTTCTATACTATCTACTTCGTGTCCAGCTATAGATATTACTTGGTGAAGTATCTTCTGGTTGCCCCCAGTAGACTCACTGAAAGTAATTGTACCACCTTTTCTAACTTTACCGTAAACAAACTGTGCTGGAGCTAAAGCATTTTTATTATTAACTTGTAAGCCATTAGATTGATTGACTCCACCTAAATCTGGCTTAGGTGTTAAAGCTCCTATTAAAGCAGTTGTTACCATACTAATAGCTAGGTAAGTTAAACCATAAATAGCGTAGTAAACTACTCCCCCTGTTGTCGCCCCAACAGCTAAAGTTATTGCTGTTGCTATTGCAGTCACAGGTTCTCTAGGTGCTATCTCAAACTGTCTGTTGTGCCTTAATACGTTAAAAGGAGTGTTGTGTTTATTTATTGACATCCCAAGCACTTTCTACATCTTCAATGTTTAATCTAATTAAGCCTTCCATGTTAAGGAAGACAGCCCTAGAGCCAATGGAAATACCTAGAGCGACACCAGTTATCCAACGACAACCTGCTCTAGTTGTTACTAAGCTACCAAATAAAGGTCTTTCAACTCTAGTTAGTTTAGTAGCTAACCCTTCGTCTAAAGAGTTAAAACCAAAGTCGTCTCTCACACTTCTTGGACCTTTAGGATATACACCATTACTTTGCATATATAAACCTTCCCAGTCGTCAGCATATCCTACACCATGCATAGCTCTAAATGCACCATTAGTAAAAGTAAAACAGTCGTGTACACCCCACTGAAAAGGCTTTTCTATTATCTTATCTAAGTAAGAATTTAAGTCTGCTTTCCCCATATTACTGTTTGATCCTGCATTGACTGTACGTAAGAGAAGAAGGTATCTCCAGCGTATCGGGATTGTTGGTTTTCATTAGTGTATCTCCACCCACTAGATCTCTCTAATTCTACTAGTTTACTTTCTATAGTTAAAGCGATTGTACTTGTCTCTGACTCGTCAATTATTGACATCTTATCCATTTTACCAGAGAAAATCTCAACAACAGATGAATCGCTTTGCTCACCTAAATACAACCTTGCCACTCTTCTTTGGTAAGGTTCTTGTAAAGCTAGAGATATTATAGAGTTAGGTATTCCAGATAGAGTAAGCTCTAAAGATTTAGAGGATAGATCTCCTACCTCTTCTAAGTCTCCGATGGAAAGTAAGCTACCTGTACCAGTAAACACTTGGTTACTACCTTGTACATTAATAGTCTTGTCACCTATACCAGTCCACATACGTAAAGGAGAAATACTAACAGGATTACCATCTACACCTGTAATAGTTCTAGTGTCAAACATAAGCTCTACAGCATAGAAAGGTCTTATATTATCCCCAGTAAGTGCAGACAGTAGTGAGGAAGGTATTGCTCTACTCATCCTACTACCTCCATTGCTCCAAATGATATACCAAAGAAACTTGCATTGTTAACCGACCAAGAAGTCTCATTAGCTGATAACCTAAAGACCCCAGAGGAATTAGTTAGGTCAGCTGATACACTTGATCTAGCTTTTCTTAGCTTAGGCCATATCTCTAGTGTACCATTTCCAGATTGATCTTGTAGTACTTTGTGTAGAGTAGCATCTGCGGCAGTACCTAACTGTATATAATCACCAGCTTTAAGTGTACCAGTCATAGTTACAGCTACAGAACTAGCACCTACAGCACCTGTTATAACAGCAGACGTTGCAGTACCTCTCACAGTCTTAGCTGATGGGTCGTTAAGTAGGAATGTACCTGACATACCCTTTAAGCTCATCAGGAAGCTAATCCAAGTCTCTGCATCATCTCTATTCATAGGTGGTAAACTAATGTCAGCTTCCCACATCTCACCATCATAAGATTGTGTTTGTTGCTTATAAGTAAAAGGAGACATAGATACAGCAACTGTATTCTTAGCTCTTAGTTCAATACTAGCCATACCAATGTTAGTAGGTAAAGCAAGTGGGTAAGAAATAGCCATTATGCCATCGCCCTTCCATAGCTACCACCACGTCTCTTAGCATCTAGTACTGCACCTTTAGCACTGTCTGCAATCTGTGGCATCATTTGTCGTATCTCAGCACGTACAGTTTGTTGTACACCTGTCGATACATTTATGTTTTGTACGATAGTAGTTCCAGAACCACCTCCACCAGAGTTAGGTGTTATGTGACCTCCCATTGTAGGGGTGAATACTTCTGGTCCACGTTCACCAACAATATATCTTTGACCAGCATTAACTGGACCACCATTAGCTTTAGGGATAGCACTAGCGGTAGTTGCTATATCTGGAGCAAACTTATTTTCTATAGCACCAGTTATCATACCTGTAATCTTCTTAACGACATAAATGCGATATAGTTCTTTGATGATCTCTCTAGCCATATCCTTGAAGGCATCCTTAACAGACTTAGTACCATCTACCATACTCATCATAGCATTCTCCATAGAGCTACCTATAGATTTATTTAGAGCTATAAGATCTGCCGCCGCTAACTTAGCCGCTTCATGTGCTTTCTTAGCTAAAGCAATTCTTTTCTTATAATCTGCATCTGCATCTTTTATTGCTTGTAGTCTATCTTTTTCTGCTTGCACTGCATCATAAGCTAGTAGAACAGCTTCTTGCTCTAGTTCTTTATATCTATAGGCTCGTTGGTATTGTTCATCATCAAGCTCAAGACCTAGTTCTTTGAGATGCCTCTCCACAGCGTTCATCTCATTTACCTGTTTAGCTAGAAGTAATTCTCTTCCAGTATTGTCAGATATAATCGTTTGTTCGTCTGATTGAATAATTAGAGTTTTGATATAATCTTCTCTAGCCTTTTGTAGCTTTTTTAGTTCTTCTGCTTCTTGTTGTTCTTTTTTAAGACCAAGGTTTTCATCAAATACCGCTTGTGTCTTTTTAATTTGAGCCTCAATTTTAGCTATGGCCTCATTATAAGTCTCTCCAAACATACTTGTTTTTCTATCACCAAAGTCAACTTTTATTGCTCCAGCACCGTATTTGTAATTCTTTGCCTCTTGATCTAGGAATGCCTGTTCAGCGGCTTCTTTATCTGCTTTCTCTTGTTTAATAGCAATAAGAGCTTGTTTTAACTTAGCTACACTTACACTTTGAATGCTATTAGCTAACATATAGTTTTCATCTTTAAGAGATCTTACAGCAGTAGCAGACTCTTCCATAGCATCTTTATATAACTTCGCAGTACTAATAGATTCATCACCTGCTTTTTTAGCCGCCATAAATGCACCAGCTAGTCCAGTACCGATAGCTAAGATCATACCTGCTATAGCACCAGCTGGACCAAAGATACCTAACAACTGCGAACCTTGTTGACCAAGGGCGACCATAGCACTTGTGCCACCTTGAACCTGTACCGCGAAATCCTGTACCTGATAACCGACTTGTTGCATACCAACAGCACCGAAGCGTTTCATCTTACGTGTGTTGACATTTGCTACTTGACCAAACTGGTTTAAGGTCATACCCGAAGCCTGAGCGTTCTTCTGTATCATAGCAAAAGTTCTTGAGTACTCATTATTACTTATAGCACCAGTAGCAACTGCTTTCTGAGCTACTAATACTTGTTTAGTAAATAACTTCTCTGCTCTATACACAGGGTCAATAGACATCTTAAGTTGCTTGAAATCAGACTTAGCTGACTTAGCGGTCATTTGTATGGTCTTCTTAGTAGTGTTTAAGTGCGTATTTAGAACCTTAAGGTCGCTAGTATCAACACTAACTTGGATTGTTTTAGCCATTTATAACCCTCATGTATATTGTATCTAAAGACATAACTGTCTCTACTTCTCTAGCATCTAAAGGTGTGCTAGTTAATTTCTTCCACGCTAGTATTTGTTCGTATGTAATAGGATTAGGTCCACTAAACCCCATACTCCTTGTCTTACTCAAGGTTATAAAAGCAGACCATACGTGGGAAATGACCATAGGAAAGTCAGGAGACTTTAATCCTTCTGGTCTTATGCCAGTCTGCTTTTCTACTTGTTCTAGGTGTTCTCTTTCGGATATACCATCCTTACCTGACTTACTTAGAGAAAACGTATGTTCTGCATAGTCTTCAAGTTTAGTTGTCAGGCTTTGGTAAAATCCAATGAGTTAGCAACCGCCTCCTCAAGCTGTAGTTTGATCCAGAAAACTTGGTCGTATATCTCTGTAGCCTTCTTAACTGTTAGTTCTGGCTTCTCTCCATCAAAAGTTATATCCCAACTCTTTGTCGTATTTGCTAGTACACTAAGTGTAGAAGCCTCAAGTTGTTCAGAAGTCATAGTCAAGTCATTACTCTTTGTAGCGGCTTTAATTCTTTTGTTAGTCTGAGAGTGCATAACTTTCTTATACTCTTCAGAGTGTGTAGCATACATACAGATAGTCATATTAGAACCATCAGGGTTAGTAAGCTCTTCTCCTGTATTTGGATGCACTAGTGTGACATCTATTGTGTCACTTTTGGGTGTTAAATCTTTTAAGTCCATATCGAGTTTCCTTATCGAGTTCGGGTTAATAAATGGGGAACGTCAGACCCGACACCAACGTTCCCCCACTCTAGCTAGAGTATTCTTTACGAGCGTGTAATACGCAAGTTAGTATCTTCTGAATTGTCACGTAAAGCGACAAATGTTAAGTTAACTATTCTGCTTGTAGGACCATCTACACCTACATCAGCACTGTTTATCTTGCACCGTGGGAAAAAGAACTCCATAGTGTTTGGTGTACCAGCATTGTCACCTACAGTAACCTTAAGTGGTGTTTCTGTCTCGTTAACAAACCTATTGATTAGTGTAGCATCTTCAAAGTAAGCTGATAGAGTACCTTCTACTACAGCGTTACCTACTTCTAATGCAGGTGCGCTATCGTCGCCAACAACAAACGTAGGAGCAAAGCTGTTAGTTAAAGTGAAGTCCATAGCTGTAACTATAGCTGATGCTGATCCACCTATCTCTAAGTCACCTGAGTATGAATCAAATGGTGAAGCTCCAGAAGCGGCATCTTGCGTCTTCTCTGAAGCACTCATAGTCATGCTCTTACCGACTATACCGAATGTACCTGTTACCATAGCGTTAGGTGCTAGTGATACAGCTAATGTATTGACTGAACAACCTGTAAACAACCTAGCTTGGTCTATATCAGCGGCATAGTCCTCGATAGAGAAGTACTTAGGTGTTGTACCAACTTTAAGTACGTTAGTAGACCAAGCACTTAACATAGCTGACTCTAGTAGTTCATCGAAATCTCCATCTCGTAGATCTCCTACAATGTCTCCAGCTACTTGACGATTTCCGTGACGGTCTACTCTAGACATACGGTCAGCTTGAATGTCAGTACCTTCAACACGGTCTTTAGTCATGTTAAGTGAATGTGAAGTGAAAGGTAAGTTTTGGAAGTTACCAGCAGGTGTCGTACCGAAAGTTGTTTCAGTAATGTATGACAGACTGGAACGTGAACCCTGTGCAAAGGCCATATTATATTCTCCTATAGAATTATGTGTATGCGTACCAACCAATATTAACAGGAACAAAGTACCAAGGGCTATCTAAGAATCCTTGTTGTCTTTCTGCGTAGTCAATAGATACGTTTATATTATTTGATGTTAAAGAAGTAGTAGCCTCAAACGCATCAATGACGTTCTTAGCAAGGGTGTCTGCTACTGCTGGTCCATGACCTTCTGGTGCGTAACAGTTAATTGAGAATAGACCGTCATATCTCTGTTGAGGATTTAAGCCCCGTACAGCAGGTCTACGTGATACAGGGGCAAACAGTACCTGTAAGTAGCTAGTGCCAGTTGTAGGTACAAAAGAAACGCCCTCGTAAGCTATCTGAGGATTACCTGATACATTACCAAGTTGTGTCTCTAATGCTGACCTTATGCTTTTATGTACATCAGCCATACTTAATTCCTATCCTCTCGAATACTGCGCGTTGTTGTTTATACTCTACAAACTCAGCGTGAGCAGAACCATTCCTTAAACTTACCATAGTCGTGTTAGCTAAGTCTAGTTGTGCTATATCACCATACAGTAATTGTAGACCTTGATTACCTTTAGAGGTAGGGTTCTGTCTTCTAGGTTTACCGTGAGATGATCCACCTCTAGGTCTACCAGAACCTGTACTGTAAGAGAATGAAGTAATATAAGTTCCTGTATCTACAAAAGGTTTAGAGAACTCTATAGTAGTATCAGCTATATCTCTTAGAAAGTCTTCAACTTCTTGTTCTATCTCTTCGTTAAGTCTTTCGAAGTCACCCTCTAGTTTATTAACATTAACTTTTATATTTGTCTTCATTACTCAGATACCTCACAAACGTAGCATACTGCTACACCAGAAGCATAGATGGTTTGTACACTGTTAATAGACACTGTGTCGCCTCTACCAGAGATTTGATCATTGTCTGTAGGTATTGCAGGTAAGCCAAGGGCAGGTATCACACAGTTACGTGTGCCACGTCTTATCTCGTTTAGTAAAACGCCCTCTTGTACATTATACATATAGGCAGTTATTTCATATTCTTTAACTGTACTAGAAAACTCGCCAGTACTAGCATTGTAAGAACCAGCAGTAGTCTTCTTTAGTGTCAAAGTACTACCATGACGTTGTACCAGTTTAAGTAAATTGTACGCTTGCATGTGACATCCCTATTCGTAATCAGTAGTTTCTGCGTCTATCTTAAATTGATCCTTGTTGAACTCTGGTCTAACTCTATTAGTATTTGCTCTTACACCCTCTACAGTGGAAACAGAAATACCACCTGCTGAGATACCTAAGCTACCACCTAGTTTAGTTCCTTGATACTCTAAGGTATCTGCTAACTTAGTGTAGTGAGCTTGTAGTTGTGATGAGGCTTCTTTTAACGCACCACTGATCTCTACATCGACAGAACGAGAGTACTTAGCCGCTATAGCTCTACATAACCACCCACCAGCTTTATATACGTTGTTGTTAGCTTGAGCTAGAGCGAATGAAACTTCTTCATCTTGTACTTGCTTATCATTTAGATCTGTATCACCGATTAACAACCTAGTAGAGTTTAATCTACCTAGTGCATCAGATATATTTAGGTTTCCTTCGTCGTAGCTCCAAGCCATTAGTCGTTCTCCAACTCTCCATAATTTCTACGCCAACTGCGGAGTAAACCGCGTTGCTTCTCTAGTATCTTAGACTTCTTACACTTCTTACGAGTAAACTCTGCGTGGGAATTAGTCTTAGCTTTTACTTTAGCATTGATCGTATCTACTAGGACAGCTAGTGATGCGACATCAAGTACTTCTAGTCCGTCTCCAACCTTAGCTTTAACTTCTAGGTCAGAGTTATGATGTAGAAAGTTATTGTTATATAAAGTCTGAACAACGTCACTAGAGAGAGATAACTCTTTCCAAGGGTAATGTTCTGATCTCTTCCAATCTCTTCCTCCACCACTAAATTCTTGTTTTACAAATACGGGTCTGTCAAACTGAAATGGTATCATATCGGGTTCTCCTTAATAAAAGAGGTGAGGACACTTAAGCCCTCACCAAATGTTTTGTATAGTTTTACGCTATAGCTGTGTTAAAGAATACACCTAAGTCAGCACCAGTGACTTTCATGTCGTAAGACATTTTAACTTGGATGTGTTCTGCAACCTGTTGACGCTTAAGAGCATCGTCTGAGAATGACTCAACTGTGATACCTAAGTTGTTTACACCGTCTAAAGTGTTCCAAGCAAATGTACCGCCAGCCATAGGTGTCATCAATCCAGCTGAAGGAGCAACGTGTGCTAACATAGCTGTTTTACCACCGATGAAAGAGTTGCTTTCTGCAATACCTTCTGCTGAGTCGTTCTTGACTGCTTCCATTACGTAGAAGTTAGACACTTCGAAGATCTCAGCTAGTTTAGCGTCTGTGATCAATGCAGGGTTAGCTACAGTTGATCCACCGTTTAAACGTGCTAGGATATCTGGGTGGTTGATTAAGATATCACGAACTTCTTTACCTACAACCATTGTGTTTGGCTTGTATCCGCCAGACTTAAGTTGCATCGCTCGACGTGCTTTAGTTACGTCTACGATTGGTGTAGCGTTTGTGTAGTCTGACCAGTATGTGAACTCTGAGTCTAAGTTGTTGTCACCGTTAGCTACGCCGTCATACTCTGTTCCCCAAACGTTAGTTGAGAAGAATGTTGAAGCGAATTGCTCTTCACGATGGATCATCAAACGTGTCGCAAGTGTTTGCGCTCCAGCTGAACGAATTTCCAAAGCGGCATCTTCGTTAGCAAGTGTTTGTTGATCGAAGTCCATACCTAGACCAAATACGTCTGCAAAGTATGAGCTTGTTGATAGTGACATACCGATACGGTTCACTTCTGTACGTGGAGCTAATTTCTTAACGTCCCCTGTACGGTTCATGTTGTCACGGTCATAGATGTAATACTTGTCTGACTGCTTTTGAACACCGACGATTGGGAATACTTTATCCGCAATGAAGTTTGTATCTGCTTGTGCGTAAGCGATAGTCAAATTAGTAAGTGGTTGATCCAGATGTACACTGGATGGTGTTAATAATGGCATAATATATATTCCTTAAATTAAGCGTGAGCGTTAGCGGCTAGGATCAATTCGATTGCGATGATTTGACCGTCAACACCTGCTTCGTAAGCACGACCAACGATGATGTCACCAGAAGCCGCATTGACAGCTTTACCAGCGGCATCGATACCTACATCGTCTCCGATAGTTACAGTTCCGCCACATTTTACCATGACTTTACCTGAGTGAGTTATTGTGCAAGCATTTCCAGCTTCAGCACCTACAGCTATTATACCGATAGTACCATCACCGTTTCCAGCTAAGACAGCTTTAGCGGCGGCATCCATTTTTGCGAATAAGAATTGAGAGGTGCTAAGATCAGCACCAGCGATTAGAGTGCGGTTGTCGCGTGATTGCGTTACAGCCATGATTATTCCCCTTTATAGGATTTAGTGATAAGAGCTTTACCTTCATCGGTCTTTGCAACAGCAGAGTATGCTACAGCGTATTCGCTCTTCTTCATTTCGTTAGTGTCCATGTAGGACTTTACAAGTGCATCAAGTTTATCTGAAGCGGTAGTAAACTCACCGTCAACGTCTGCCTTGCCTACTTCTTCCATAGATGAACCAAATGCTTTATCAGCGGCTTTTAGTACACCCATAACTTCTTCATTAGTCTCAAATGATTTGACTAATTCTTTTGCTGTAGCTACGTCAAAGTTAGGAAGAGCTTCTTCCGCTTTAGTTGTTAGCTCTAAATCAGCTTTAGCAAACTCAGCTTCTTCTAACGCCTTTAAGATAGGTGCTGGAATATCAGCTTTGTTAATTTTGTCGCCCTCGTACTCAAGGAACTCTTCTGGAGCTTTCTTTTCGATAGCGTCTGATTTGATTATGTAGCCGTTCTCAATTAGAGATTTACGTAAACGCTCATTCTCTGCTTTAAGAGTTTCAACTTCAGCGTTAGCTTTGTCTACTTCAGCTTCTTTTGCTTTCTTCATGTCTTCGTCATAAGCCTTCTTAGCTTCTTCTTCAGACATACCTTTGTCCATGTAAGGCTTTAGTTTACCTAACATCTCATCGGACATTTTTACTGTTGTTTCTAATTCTTCGTTCATAGTTTCCCCGTCGAAGTTGTCGCGCTTAAATAATGATACCATTGCCTCAGCATTGGCAGGACGATCTACCAAAGATAATTCGTCTAATTCAAGCATGGTTAAAAGGTTAGCCATTATAGTCTTCCTTTGTTGCTCTGCCACCAATGCTAAAGGCGGCTAGTTCACCAGATTTTACCTTAGCCCAGACATCATCGTTATATACTTTAAACGCTACTATCCAACCTTCTCGGTCACTCTGGATGCCAAGAGAATCACCAATTTCTTTAGTGATAGGCATAGAATGGATAACGGCCCCAATCTGCTCACCCTTGTGCATTTCTTTACCTACACGTACATGCTCCATAAACTTGTTTACGGCACTTACTAACGTGTCAGGTTTAATTACATCGCCTTGTCTATCGACTACTGGTTCACCCTTTTCGGTTACTACAGAAGCCCAACCATAGACCATGCGTTGTTCTTCATCGGTCTTTAATATTTGACCTGTAATATCTTTAGTCATACTTCCCACTGTACTACCACTCCACATTCTACAAGACCAATATCTTGCTGAGGTTTTATCTTTAGCCGTACTGCATGAGTGTCGGCTTCTAAAGTTAGCTCTAGCTTTAGGATCATCTCGACGAATTTCCATATTAGGGTCGCCGAAAGTTACTTTCTTAGTCTTACCGCCAGAGTTTACGTAAACACCAAACTTCTTACTAGAACCCTTTGGCAGTCTAAATGGTTTGTTTAGTGGTTTATCTGCTTTGTTAATAACTTCTTCAGAAGGTAGGTTGTCTATATCAAACGCTTCAGTCATTAGTCTAGATCCTCCTTAATAATAACAGTGAAGTAACCATTGTTAGGAAATGTCTCTACTGTGTTATCAGCATATGTAACTTCTACTTCACCGTAGTAAGTACCAGCAGTATTAGTATCTGCACCCACCCAAGGGTATTGTACTATACCACCAGAAGCATTTGTAACTGTCATAGGAGCATCTACTTTAAGTGTTGTTGCTCCAAACGCTTTCATGTGAAACCTAACGCCATTGTTACCTGTAATGTCTATTGCATTACCACTTGCGTCTTCTAGGGTTACTGCCAACTTAGGGCTAGTATCATTCGTTTTAATTCTAAAAGCCATTAGCCTATCTTAACCTTATTGTTTGAGTCAAATCTAACTGAGTTACTATTCGCTATTTCTGTTCTGCTACCTATACGTTGATTGCCTATGTTTACTACTCTAGCTAAAGCTGGATTATAGTAAGGCTCACCTAGAACTGGGATACCAGTAATAACATTACCTAATAAGAAATAGTGATCTCCTATTATGACAGTACGATCTACTTCTGGTATTCCTGTTGTAAGATCAGGAGTAATAAGTACAACGTTGTATACCATGACAGTATCATCTACTGTTGGAACTCCAGTTGTTAAGTCTCCAGTAGAAAGTGTCTCTTCTTCTGACATTGATATATCAGGTACACTTACAGCACCAGTATTCAAGTCCCCAGTAGAAATTATGTGATCTTGGTTTATTACAGAACTATCAAGTATAGGAGGTGCAGTATTTAAGTTTGCTACCTGTATTATGTGTTCTTGTAGTATTGCAACACTAGGAGTTTCTGGTGTATCTACAATTATAGGTCTAGCAACAAACGTTTCTTCTTCTTGCATAGTCACAGAAGGTATACTTAAATTACCAGTATCTAGATCTCCAGCATTAAGAGTTTGACCTTGATTTACTACAGCAACACTAACGTCAGGGTTACCTGTACTTACATCCCCAGTAGAAAATGTTTCGTCTTCTTGCATTGTAGCAGAAGGTAGATCTATTCCTGTATCTAAGTTAGGAGTAGAAAGTACATTACCTTCTGTTATGTCTGCACTGTCAGTATTTGGAGTGTCAGTAATTATATTTACAGCAGAGAACGTTTCATCTTCTGACATAGCTAAGTTGTCAATGACTACCGCGCCAGTATCTAAGTCTCCTGTATTTAATGTCTGCCCTTGATTTATAGAAGCAGTATCTAGATCTGGACTACCAGTGGAAATAGAAGTTGCTGTGAGATCGTACCTAAGTAAGGCAGTAGCATTACCTAAGACTGGACTTCCTGTACTTATATTTGTAGCAGTAAACGTTTCGTCTTCTTGTAGTAGTGCAGTATCAAGGTTAGGATTACCTGTACTAATATCCCCAGTAGAAAGTGTCTTACCTGAGTTCTTACTAGGTTGTCCTAAGACTGGACTTCCTGTAGTTATAAATAACGCACCTAAAGTCTCATCTTCTTGGAATGTAGTATTAGCTACACTTACAGCACTAGTAGTAATGGCACTAGCTGTTAAATCGTATTCTTCGCTCCCCATACCTGCAAAGGTAGCGGATGCAAAAGGGCTAGTACCAAACATTTATTGCTCCTAGTTCTCGTCACCCACATAACGGGATGTCCACATAGTTAATGAATATTTAACCCCAGACTTTAGCTCATCGACATAATGACCATGAGTAACTTGACTAGGGAAGAGTATACAACTTCCAACGGGTACATCTAGGTTTGTAAAGTCCTGACGTGGGAAATAGAGTGTAGCACCTTCATAGTTGTCGTTTAATTTAACGCTACCAGTTATAAGAGATGCGTCTGTGTGTAATCCTAGAGACTTCTGTGTGTCCATAGCGTAGCGCATAGTAAAGGCATCACGTAATCCCATATACTCTACAGGCTTCCAATGTTTTTCACATATCTTAAATAGTCTATCTCTCCAGAGAATTTCATACTCTTTCCACAGACCTAACTTCTTAAGCCTTATCTCTTGCGCTGGAAACTTATCTCCATCTAAATTACCCCAACCACCTAGAGCATCAGACTTAGCTATTAAGTCTTTACACTCACTATCAGATAATAGTTTTGTAACTAGCAAGTCTTGAGCTACTTCTTTATAGTCTAAATCTCTACTTGTCCTAGTAATAGGAGAGGATAGTTCATTATACCCAAACTGTTCTGCTAAACTGTAGAAGAAGTCTTTCTCTGACTTACCTCCATTACCATGATATATACAGCCACAACAATTAGTTCTATCATTCCAGAGTTGACCGTTTACTATCTTTATATTTGTATCGTGGTTTTGGAATATGTATGCTTCGTAGTCTAATCCTACTTTGTTTGCATACTCTGTTTCTACTGTACCATCAATTAGTTTTAAGTATCTTGTTTGACAGTATAGTTGATCATCACCTTTAGAGTCTGTACTTGGTAAGTTAAGGAATTCATTTATTGCCCCTGCATACCCTATATACAATCCACTATTTAAATATCTGTAAGGTGTTCCATCATCTATCCAACTCTCTTTGTAGAAGTGATTATCTGTTATAGGCCAACACTCTTGTTCTGCACCAAACAATATATCTACATCAAAGTCTAAGAACCTTTGTACTATCGTCTCATAACCTTCAGTGAAGAAAGTATCATACCCATCGACAAATAAGACTATCTCATCTTTGGCTAAGTCTTTAACTAGGTTTTTTACTAGCTCTACTTTTCTTAGACCATCATATCCTTCCATCTCACTCTTCCAGCTGTCCCCTTTACCAAGGTTCACTAAATTAATTTGATGTTTGTCGCATGACTGTGATAGAGGCCACATCTTAGTTTCATCTGTAGCTACTGTTATTATGTTAATCTTACTAGAGTCTATCATCGGAGTATCTTCTTCCTCTATGGTACTTGGTCGGGTTGACCTTGGGATTTGAGTAACGACCTCTTCTTTGTAGAAGTAGTTATTTTTATGTTTTAGTTTCATAGGAACCCATTCATCAACAGGGATGATGTTATCCTTAAAGTCTTGTATCAACAGTCTTGCTGTATCTGGAGTAATTGCATAAGCATGGCAGTTATACCAATAACCCATATCGTTCCATCTGTAACCTAACCATACACTATCGTGGGAATTAAGAAGTCTATTTACCTTATCAGTATCTATACTATCGTAGACTGCATCCTCTTCCAGTATAATACCATTAGAGTTACTGTTTGCAATCTTCTCCCAGACCCTCATATGGCTCACTGAGCATCCAAACTCACCTTTAAGTATACTCCTACTGTGAATAGGGTCTAACCAGCCTGTACGGGGCTTACAGCCAGTCTCAGAGTATATATCACCCCAGTGTTTGTTACGAGCATCGTAAGCTGATCCGTGTAGTGATATTTGATATATTATCAATTCTCAATTACGTCCCAAGACCTAGTTTCTTCATTCCAATCATACCTATTGCCATCATCAGGGTATGCTGTAGGGGCTTCCCAGATACACGTTTCTTCATCTAACGTCCAACTATTGTAAGGCTGTGGTGCAATAAATGCATCTCTGATTGAATCGTATGTATAGCCTATACCAGCATAGTTTTTTCTTAAAGGTGTACCGCCGTTTGCATGAATTCCAGCGAAAGTGTTATAAGATGTTTTTATCCATTCCCCTGCGCTGTCATCCTCAAACGTATCAAAGAAATCAGCCTCTGCTACAATTACCTTATCGACTACTCCATCAATAACTTTTGCGTAGTGTGCCATATTAAGTTTCCTAATCTGTATAACGTATTACAACAATACCAGAGCCACCTGATACTGGACCTCTACCGATTGCGCCAGAACCGCCAGCACCACCACCAGTGTTAGTTGACCCCGCACTGGGTGAGCTGGTTTGACTACCACCATTGCCACCGCCTCCAAGGCCCCCAGACCCAGCACCAGCGTTGTTGTATCGACCACCGCCGCCGCCGCCGCCGTAGTACTGAGTTGATCCTGTCCGAAGTGAGTTGGACCCACCTGCGCCACCGTTTCCAGCGTCACCTGATACACCTGCTCCTGTAACGCCGCCACCGCCACCGCCGCCAGTACTAGCACCGCTACCGCCACTATTGCCCAAACCAGAAGTACCAGAACCAGCACCGCCACCGCCGTGACCACCGCCGCCGCCTGATGAACCTGATCCACCAGAGCCTTGCTTAGAGCCACCGCCTCCGCCACCAATAGCGCTGATAGAGAACACAGAGCTAGTGCCACCTTGCGATCCGTGACCGCCATTTGAGTAGCTTGGGCTACCCCCTCCACCTACGACTATAGAGTAGTTAGTGGATGAAGATACGCTGAAAGTGCCTGTTTTCATAGCACCGCCGCCACCACCGCCACTGCCGTCATAACCTCCGCCTCCGCCGCCGCCAACGATAAGATAACTTACTGTTTTGCTGAAGTATTGTGGGGTTGAAAATGTACCGCTACCAGTAAAAGTGTGTACCCTAAAGCCTGAGTATGTAGTTACCGTACCCCCAGTTGCTGGTTGGGCTGAAATGCCGCCAGTACCATCACCTACGTTTGCCCATGAGTTACTGTTAGTAGTTGCACTTACACAAACATAAGCCACACCAGATGAAGTGTTGAACCACAAATGTCCAACGCCAGAGGAAGGGTTTGTTACGGGGGTTGGGTTTGTTGTTGATACAGTAACGTCAGAAAGCTGTCCTATACTACCAGAGGCAATCTCACCCTTTTGTCCTTTTTGACCAGTACTACCAGTACCACCAGTAGAGCCTGTATTACCAGTTTGACCTTTTTGACCCTTCTGTCCTGTACCTCCAGTTGAGCCAGTAGAACCTGTTTGTCCCTTCTGACCTTTCTGTCCAGTAGATCCAGTTGAACCAGTACCGCCAGTAGATCCAGTTTGACCCTTCTGACCCTTCTGTCCAGTAGATCCAGTTGAGCCTGTACTACCAGTATTACCAGTATTACCTTGCGCTCCTACTTCACCCTTTTGTCCTTTTTGGCCTTGAGATCCAGTACTTCCAGTTGAGCCAGTATTACCCGTCTGTCCCTTCTGTCCCTTTTGTCCTTGCGAACCAGTACTACCAGTTGAGCCAGTTGAGCCTGTAGAACCCGTAGCTCCTACCTCACCCTTTTGTCCCTTTTGTCCAGTAGAGCCTGTACCACCAGATGCACCAACTTCACCCTTTTGGCCTTTCTGACCTTGGGAACCTGTAGATCCAGTATTACCAGCATTACCTTGAATACCTTGTGCGCCAACCTCGCCCTTCTGTCCCTTCTGACCAGTAGCTCCGTTAGATCCAGCACTACCTGTAGCTCCTGTAGCTCCTGTAGCCCCTACTTCGCCCTTCTGACCTTTCTGACCAGTAGAACCTGTATTACCTGTAACTCCAACTTCGCCTTTTTGACCTTTAGCTCCAGTCGATCCTGTATTACCAGTTACACCGACCTCACCCTTTTGTCCTTTAGCTCCAGCGGAACCAGCACTACCAGTTGCTCCAGTATTACCTTGAATACCTTGAGAACCAGTAGCTCCAACTTCACCTTTCTGTCCCTTCTGACCTTGAAGAGCAGTGGCAGTAACAGTAGCTTTTTTCCAAGTACCAGCAGAAGTATCATACGACACAATAAGGTCGTCAGATGCTGGAGATGCACTAGTAGATAGACCTGTCAATGCTGTAGGTAAAGCTGTGGCAGTAACATCTGCGTTAGCAGATACGTTATCTAGTTTAGACCCATCAGTAGAAACATTTCTACCGTCAACAGTACCTACGTTTACTACGTTTCTACTGTCGTCAATTACCTCAGTGCCGTTTATTTTTACTGCCATCTTCGTGTACTCACTATTAGCTTATGTTATATTGTTTGGTCAGTCTGTATGTCATTAGTCACAGACAATGTTCCGCTACTGTCGAGTTTGAATTTATTTGTTCCACTATAAGCAAAGAATAAAGATCCTCCGCTTTCAGTTATAGTCCAGTCACCAAAGTCTACTGTCGGAGTAAATAAAGTTCCTGTCATTGTTCCACCAGCTTTAGGCACTGCATTATCAGCAGTAGTACCTTGGGCGGCTGTAGCATAGTCTGTGCTATCAAATGCTTTAACTTGTGCAAGGTTAGTAACTTCACTATCCATTAAAGCACCAGCGGCTGTTACATTAGTTGTATCTGTTACATCTGCACCGTCTTCTACATTTATAGCAGTTAGAAGCGAACTCTTAGTTATAGAGCCTATTAATCCAACTACTGATTGTACTGCGTCTGTATTATCATGCTTAGACCAGTTGTTAGCATAAGTCGTAGTAGAAGCGTTATCTGTAGTAGCGACAATGTTATCGCCTACATGAAAGGCAACACTATCTACAGTACCTGCTACAGATACATAATAGAACCAACCAGTTTGTGCGCCCGATGGAAAACTACCAGCAGAAGCATCCCAGTCGCCTTTATATACCATACCATTAGCAAGAGCCGCAACTTCAGTTTCTATGTTATCTAGAGTAGCTCCGTCTGTCGCTATATCACGACCATCGACTGTACCTGATACAGTTACGTTTCCTGTTACTGAAATACCTGATGATGTTGTGGCTAGTTTGATTGAATTGTCGTGGTATAAGTCTACAGAGCTGTTAAGGTTAAATGTAGCCATTGTTTCTGAAGCTGACGCATTACTTATAAGAACACTGCTTGAACCTGCTAAATATAAATTACCCGTACCAGTATCTTGAACAAAGGAGTTACCACTATTATGATAAACCTGTAAATCTGAACCAGATCCGAATATGGCTTTTGAGTTGTCAGCGAA
>Ga0181396_1000044_pt1 | contig 26618 bp, 41 predicted proteins | sample 19SPOviralmetaG_FD_130125 | JGI IMG/M metagenome (GOLD analysis project Ga0181396, IMG submission 130125) | Marine viral communities from the oligotrophic San Pedro Time Series (SPOT) site, San Pedro Channel, CA, USA - 19 SPOT_SRF_2011-01-11 | ecosystem: Environmental > Aquatic > Marine > Strait...
TAAAACTTTAGGGTATTTATTTTTCGGTACTACATTTAGTGCTTACAGCTGATTAATAGTTACCCTAAACTTTTAATAATTGCTACTGGATTGAGCTTATGATTTTTAGCTAAACATCCTGTTGGATTTCTTTTAGAATGTTTTGTACCAAAAATATTTTCATGCTTAGTAATTTTAGTAACCTTAAACAGTTGCTCTCCACCACCACCAGCTATCAAGTATGTGTTGCCAATCTCAATAAGTCTTTTTTTCTGTTGGCCATAATGACCGCATTTAATTAGTAATGATTCCATTATTTATTCTCCTTAAAATTTTTCCAATGCTCCAAAGCCTTAATAAATCTTTTTGGCACTCTAAACTCAGCACCATGTAATGCAAATGTCCAATCTGGATTAATAAAAACACGTTCTTTATATTGTAACCCATCATGATCCCAATGAACTTTATCTAATCCTAACAAGGCGTTATTATTAATAATATCTAATTCAAGATCAATGTTGTTATTAACTAATGGAAAACCTAAATATTTTTTGTCTTGGCCTTGACTTGGTTCTGCACTTGCAGAGTCAACCCATTCCCATGATTTTTCAATACTGCCGCCTTGTTTAGTAAAATCATAAGTGACCAGTTTGTAAAATGTCCAATCATAAAAATAACAGGGTGCAACAATATCATTTGGGTATTCTGGATCGTACCAATCTTCGCTTGATTTTTTGTATATATATTGGTTTCTCATGTGATCTCCTTAAATGGGGGAGTTGCCTCCCCCTGTGACAGTTACTTGCTAAAATAAAGATCGTTATATGATTCTTTAACTAAATGAAGTTTATTACCTCTAACTGCAAAATCAGCATCAGTAAAACTCCAGTTAGGATTTAATGATTCAAGATAGCTTTCAGTTGCCCACCATAGGTTTGGTAATGAGTCACCAGCCATGCACATTTCACCTTCTCTGTTATCTGCCCAAATGACACCTTTTTGTTCAAGGCTTGATAGATAACCGCCAATTTGTTGATCTGTAAGATCACCAAATAAGTCATTAAAATCATCCATAGATTGACATGAATAATTGTCACCTAAAAGATCATCAGCATTCTCAGCTCCACATCCGTTGTTAGCTAAAAACTTAATCATAAAAAATTGTTCGTTTTCTGTTAAGTCATATTTATTGTTCATATTTTTCTCCTTAGTGGGGGAGTTGCCTCCCCCTGTTAAATTAATTACCAAACAATGTTGCTTAATGTAATTCTGCCGCAATGTGTTTTTTTTCTGCCCTCAAGATATTTTGGAAAAGTAGGAGCAAACATTTTGCCGCGTGGTGATATAAAAATTAGCCAGTTGTTATCTAGCAAATAGTTTGCAAAAAAACTATTGCTTTCATAAGATTCGTGACTTGCTGTTGCGCTTACTACAATATAATCAGCGCCTTTATCTCCTTCCAGTTTTGAATTAAGAGATGAAACCTCAAATTTTGAAAAAACATCGCTATCTAATGTTTTTAAAATGTTGCAGTGTTGTTGCTCAGTTTGTAAAAGGTTTAATCTTGCTTGTTGTGATTTAGTTATGTTCATATTTTTCTCCGTTATATTAAAAAGTTGTTTCGATGTACAATTGCAAATTGTACACAAGTTTTTTGCATAATATAATATAAATGCAAAATATTTTTGCATAAAGCATACCAAAATAACACAAAGTGCATAGGAATAGGGGTTGTAGAGGCGCATAAAAAATGCGATTTTTAGTATAATTGAGGGATCGAGTTATGCAACTATGTAAATTTTATGAAAACTAGCGCTACAGGCCAGCTGTGACAAGGGGTTATGAGATGTTCGAATCACCTCGGGCGCACCAATTTTTCCTTTAAAATCAACAACTTAAAAGTATGTAAAGTAGTCAAATTCCCATGAATTGCCATAGATTCCCCTCCATTTATGCAAAAAACATGCAAACTTAATCTAAAATTAATCTTTTTTGACGAACTCCAAGAGTTTTTGAGTTTTAGTATCAAGATCCGTAAATGCTGAATCAGCCTTCCAACCAGCATTACTTTTGTTTAAAACATAAGAAGCGTAAGTCTTTAAAGTAAAGCCAACATCAGTATGCCCCATTTGCTGACTAATAAATGCTGCGTTCTCACCCACTGATAAATTTATAGTGGCATAAGTGTGTCGTGTTTGATAGGGTTTACGGTATCTAACGCCTACATTCTTGCATAAAAGTCTAAATCTTTGACGAATTGGGGTGCTACCTGTCCACATCTCTTTAGTGTATGGATTGACAAAGATCTCAGCATTTTGCGGCTTTGTGTGCTTTTTTTGACAGTCTAGTGCATAGATTGCTGTTGGTGATAAATGGATAACCCTGTAAGCTGCTGGCGTTTTAAGGCCGCTAACTTTGTAATCAGCATCACTAAATCCTTTATCAACACGAATAGTTTTCATAGTTTCACTGTAATCTTGCCAAGTTAAAGCAATTTGCTCAGATGGCCTCAGACCAGTGAAAATAGCAAAACGCAGATAATTTGAAAACTCATCGCCATAAGATAATAGAGCTTTTATCTCTTCTTTTGTAAATGGATCGTGTTTATCTAATTTATTCTTTTTAGGTAAACCATAAACTGTAATGCCTTTGAGTGGATTTTCTTTAATTTTTTTCTCTAACACTGCAAGATCTAGTGAAACTTTTAGCGGCGAAAGAATATTAAAAAGTGTGCTAGTCGTTACTTTTTTGCCGTAATAATCTGCCCATTTATAGACATCATCAGCATTAATTTCGTCAACACATATGTTGCCAAATGCTGGTGTTAAAACTCTTTTAATAGTTCTTTTGTTATAAACATAAGTTGCCTGTGCTAATGGTGTCTTATTTAGCTTAGGTATTCCCGCTAGGCGAACTTCATTAGCGTATGGAAGATAATCTTTTAAAAAAGCGCCGCCAGTCGGTATGTATTTATTTGCTTTTTTTGACTCTGGAAACCAGCGTTTGTAATCAAACGTGCTATCTCTTATTTCACGTTTAATGTCATAAACAGCTTCTGCTGCTATTTGCCAACTCTTCTCTTGATCGGGATCACATTTGATCTTCTCAAATCTTTGTTTACCTTGATAGGTAAAGTTAATTCTGAGTGCAGATTGGCTCTGGTAATTGACTCCGTTGTATTTAGCTTCCCAAATATGTTTTCTACCCATTCGTTATACCCCTCCACTGATATTAAAATGCGGCCATCTGGAGCTTTAACTGCAATACCATCTGACCAAATACCTTTAGCAATCTTATGTCTTATTGCTTTTTCAGAATAGCCTGTTTCTAACGCCATAGCTGAAATTGTCTTGTATTTAATCATGAATTATAACCTTATTTACGAATATGCAAAAAGACTTTGCGTCATTCACTTGTTTTTGTAAAATATTTACCCATATTTGCTTTGTCTTGATCATGAATGACTTTTTGTATATTTTCTACAGTCATTTCTTCAATTTCTAAGTCAGCTTCCATCAAAAGAATAAGTTTATTTATACATTGTTTGCATTTGTATAAATCTTCCAATGGATCTTTTGGATTTTTAATGTCATACCTAACAATATATTTAATAATGTTAGAAGCTAAACCATTACGATCATGTGAGTAGCAAAATTCTTGGACATCAATGCCTTTAGTGTAATGAGAGGGGTTTATAAATTCGTTATAATCAATGCTCATATAAATCTACTCCCTAATTGGTGACTAATCATTACAAAATAGACAATTGCTGTTACTTCAATAACAAACCCTATAGTCCAAATAATTGCTACAGTAAGTATTACTTTATTTTGTGTGTCTACGCTCATTTTTCTCCTTTAAACCATTTTCCGAACAATAATCGGTACAGCTTGCCTTCTTCAGTATCGGTTCTGTAAAAAGGGTGATTTTTTTTAATCTGTTCCGCTTTCTTTTTCTTTTCTACCTTTTCTGGGTTTTTGTAAAGATCAGACATTTTTAAATTAGCTTTTTGTTTTTCTAAATCAGCAGCCTTTTTATAACCGCCAATAACGTGTTTGCCTTTAGGTGCTAATACAATCTTAGATTTTTTACTTTGTTTTAGTCGATGATTGACAGCTGCTCTGCCTAATCCAGTGTGATCTATTATTTGCTGCACAGTCATTCTAATCTTGCCGCCATCAAGACTTATTATTTGTTGTTTTCTACCCATGTGATATACCCTCTATAGATTCAATAATTAAGGTTTTGTCTTTAAGAAAACCATCACAATCCGTTAAGCTAGAATCTGAGCAAGTCAACAATGACTCGTTCGGCTCACAAACTGTGTTTTCGGCGCAGCTGGTTAAAACTAACGCTAGTATTGAAAATCTAAAAAGGGATGTCATCTTCGTCTTTTTTTTGTTCTTGTTGTTGTGGCTGCCTAGATTTGTAGCCACTCATATCTGGATATGGAAACTTTTGTTCTTCATTGCCAACAGGTTTTTTATCTAAAAATAGCAATTGGCCTGTATAGCCAGCAACAACCGTTTCAGTTGTGTAACGATCTTGGCCAGATTGATCTTGCCATTTTCGAGTTTGCAGCTTACCTTCAACATACACTTTTGAGCCTTTATCTAAATACTCAGCAGCTCGCTCTGCGGTTTTTCCATAAACAGCTACTTTATGCCATTCTGTCTTTTTAATTCTTTCTCCACTCTGGCGATCTGTCCATTCCTCTGAAGTAGCTACTGATAAATTAGATACACTCTCGCCTTTACCTGTTGTGTTAAGAGTTGGTTTATCTCCTAAATTACCCACAATAATCATTTTGTTAATACCCGACATTTGAATCCTTAAATAAAATAAAAAAACGCTGTTTGAGGCAAAGTACAGCGCAAACTTTTGAAAAGGATTATGAACAACCCTAGCCTTTCATTATGCAGCTATAAAACTGCATAGACTTGATCTGCAAGCGTTTCTTTTTTAAGCCGCTTATCAAGCTCTAGTCCATTATCATGGCCAATTTTTTCAAGATCGGCTTTAGACATTTCCATTAAAAATTCCTTATTTAGTTGTTTTGACCAAAAAGGCAGTTTAAATTTTTTTCTCATAAGTTCTCCTTAACATCTACCCGTACAAACATCAGAACCATTGCCATATGCAGAGCATTCACAATCCATATTGATAGTCACTGGCGTAATTAATTTATTTGAAATAGAGCAATAACGTCTTGGACATTCGATCACATCCAAAGTTTTTTTCAGATCATTTAATCTGCCACTTATTGCATTAATTTCAAGACCAGTGAGCTTCATAAGCTCTCTGCCAGATAAAGGCGCATCAACAGCCTCTAATGCGCCCAAGATTTTTTCTTTTTGTGAAATATCTTTGCCGCTGTTTTTTAGATCATCGTAAGCTAACTTACTCGTTGTCGCTGTAGTCATGTTGTTCTCCTTGATTTATATATGTGATGATGTAACTTAAAATGCCTTCTACAAGGCGTGCATTAGACTTATTCAGTCCAATCTCGATGGAATATGTATTTGTATTTGGCTGCGCCAATACCGTTGCATGTATTCCGAATAAGGTAACAAGATCAAGGATCTGATCTCGTTGTGCTGCGTGTAAATCATTGAGCCAAAGATTCATAAGATAAATCCAGTAGCTAAACCAATGACAAAACCAACTGCCATAAAATAACGGCCTATTTTTCGTTTACGTTCAAAAAATCGTATTTGGTAAGGAAGTAAAAATGATGTTTTGCGTGATCTCATAATAACCATCCCTGTGAAATGCAATATGGGAGGTAACCAACTACTAAGCCAAGTAGAAAATACGTTGAGCGTATTCTTGGCCTTTTGTAATGCTCAACTATGAGCTTGTTTTGCTTTTTGTTACTCATGTAAGTTCCTTTCTATAGATCAATTACTGGAACAATATACCAAAAAGATTTGCATTAATATACTTAAATGCAAAATTATTTTTAATTTACATAAGCAAAAGGCGTAAAAAAACCCGCCGTAGCGGGTTTTAGACACACTGCAAATTGTGATTTATCTAAAGAATTTTGCTAAATTGTGATTATCTGGACAAACAATTAAACAATTAAAGGCAATGTTTTTCATGTTAATTTCTTTGCCTTTGTATGGAATCCAACATGTCATTTCAATCAGATCCCAAATCAAATTGCTGGCTAAACCAGCATCTTCAACTTTAACCATCCATTCTAATCGGTTAGGTACTTTTAGCTTTACTAATTCATCGAGTGTATCTTTACAAACATCATACCAAGCACCGCCCATTTCTGAAAATTCACCCATTGTGTATTTGTGCGTGTTTAGCAGATCATGAGGCAAATCAATGCCTGTTTTCTGAGTAAATGCAGTATCAACTGCAACTACTTTATTTTGCTCTTCTATCATTCGACTAACTCCTTTCTGTACTTAGAGATGTTTACAGCAAGTGGAATACTTCTGTAAGTACCATCTATGTTTTTAACGTGGCTATTTCCACAAACCTTTAAATTCTGTTGGGTAAAGGTTTCCCATAACTTCAACGAAGTTTTAGGTGAGTTTTTTAAGAGGCAAGAACCCAAGCCTCTACTTTTTTAACGGCAGTTTACCGCATCTGTAAGTAGAGGTCGTGAACCCTTCTGTATTAATTTGTTTATCGCTGCTTGCAGAGTCAGTCGATAAGGCTCGCTTGTTATAGGTGTCTAGCCTCTCTGCACCTTAGTTCAAATTGAACTCTTTTTTATTTAAACATAAAAATTTACTTATATGCAAAAATATTTTTAACTATCAAATTTTTTGATAATTTTGCCGTGTAAAACTTCATCAGCTGAGAGTATTGGCTGCTCACCCGCTGGCGTACTAATAATCCATACAGATCTTGAAAAATCAATATCTGTTGGCCTGTCAGTAGCTAGTAACTCATGTATTTGCTCGTTGCTTTGATATTGTTGTGAGTTACCACGCATTAGGTAGTCAACAGTGACTCCTAATACTGCTGCTAGTTTATCAACATACATAGGCGCACGTTTAATCTTGCCTTGTTCTAGGTTGCCTATATTTTGAAAACTAAGATCTTTACTAATCTTAGATGCAAGCTCACCTTGCGTTAAACCGAGCCTATCTCTCTCTTTTTTTACACGATCTCCGATTGTTTCTATTTTTCTCATAAATACCCAAAGTTTGAAAACCAGACAAAAAATGCAAAGAATCTTTGTATATAATTCATCACATGGAAGAATTAATAAAACATTTTGGAACACAACAAAAACTCGCTAGAGCTTTAGACTGTCATCATCAAAACATACAGTATTGGCGGAAAGTTGGTCTACCTGTTAAGCGTGCTATTGAAATAGAACGTATTACAGAAGGCCGATTTACACGCCAGATGTTGTGTCCAGATATATTTAATTAACACAAAAACATTTTGCATAAAACACATAGGATACTCTTTTGTTTACTAAAAATGCAAAAAAGTTTACTAAATTTTATAACAACGCATGAATAAAGAATTTGCACACGCTTTTGAAATTTGTAATTCACGTTGCCCATTAGTGCGTGAATGCGGCAGATCTCATATTCATTTTCAAAAGCACAAGATCTTAGAATACCGCGTGGTTTCATTTAAACCCAAGAGTGGTAAATGCTTATCGCAGATCGAGCTTACATCATTACAAGAAGAGGATATAGATTGAAAATATTTGAAGAATTAAGCGACTATTATGTCAAGATACCTAATGAATTAGTTAATGATCGCACGATCTCTTGGAAAGCCAAAGGTTTGTTTTGTCACATGGCTAGTAAGCGAGATACTTACAATTTTACAGTTGGATCTTTAGCAACACAATTTCCAGATGGTAAAGCGGCTATATTTTCAGCATTAGAAGAGCTAAAAAACAGAGGATGGCTTATTTACACAAAGCGTGCTAATGGACACGGTAAATACAAACTTACAACAACATTAGAGCCAAAAGCTGAAAATCAGATTGAGGCTTACCCAGAATCCGATAATCGGACAAAAGACACTGAGCCAGAATCCGATAATCGGACAAAACAAGCAAAGCCAAAGTCCGATAACCCATATATGGGTTTTCCCATTATGGGAAATTCGGATGGTATTAGTAATAACGATGCTGTTAGTAATAAAGATTTATATAAAGGCGATGCAGAAAAAAGCAAAGATAAAAACCAAAAGCCAGTGCAAGATGCAATTATTGCTCAATCTACAGGAATGAATCTAGAACAAATCTTATTGAAAAATACAGGAGGTGATGTAAATGTCAAACACTAAAGTTAATCACAAAGGGGTTGCTGAAGAGATATACGAATACTTAACACATGAGTATAAATTCTTAGTGCATAAACACATGACACTAGAAGGCTGTATTAAAACGCTTACTTCTAAATTAAAGCGTTTGACAGATCATCAAGTTGACTTTTGGCTAATGGCACTAAGGGAGATAGGTATGCACAAAAGCGATAACGCACCAACACCTTCTGAGATTATTGCTGCCATCATAGCTAAGAGTAAAGAGTTTAAGCCAGTTATTGACAATCACCTTGCTATCAACACTATTGTAGAGAATGTCATTGATTATGAAGCATTATGGCGTTCATCTAATGATCAGCAAAAGCATGATTTTTTTATTGATAACAGGTTTCATAAAGTGCCACCCTATATTCGCTATTGGTTTGTCAAATACAACGAAGAACATAGAGGCTGGAGTCCGCATGAATCACACATGATGATTAAGTATTGGGCGCTGCCCTTTACACATGCGAATGAAGGCGCTGTGATTAACAACCAAAAGGAGATCATGAAATACTTTAGGGAACGTATTAATGGCTAAAAAAATGATGCACTGGCTGCGTATGAAGCAGCTAAATGATGTGACAGAGATTGCTGAAGAGATGCAGAAATGGTGTGAGTATCTTGCACATTCTGCACGTCAAGGTGATATGAAAGAAGTGAGAGAGAGTTTTGAGAAGATGGAAGAGCTGTTTAACAAAGCAAAGGGAGAGTAATGGGATTACTTAAAGATGTTGAGAATAGGATGGGTGAGAGTGTCACAACAATCATGAATCGTAACGCAGTAGAAGGCAAATCAATTAAACATTGTTCATTGGTCATGGATGTGAGTTATTCAACTGCTCACAGGTGGGCAAATAAATACAGTGTTAAGTTTGATCGATACAACAGAAACAAATGGAAGTTTAAAAGTGTTTAATGTTAAAGGTGATATGAAGCCTATCATAAAGCATTTAAGTAAAACGCAACATAAGCAGATCCCTTTTGCTGCGGCGCAAGCTATTAACAACACACTGTTTGACATTATGAAGGCTGAAAAAGCTCAGCTGCCTAAGAAGCTGGATAGGCCAACACCATTCACATTAAAAGCATTTCGAATCAAGAAGGCTAAGAAAACTGAATTGGTTGGAAACATACACGTTACGCCAGAGCGCTACAAGTATTTAAAGTATGCCATTGAAGGCGGCACGCGCACTGGCAACATAGGTGTGCCAACTAAGCATGCCAAGCTCAACAAGTATGGAAACATTCCAATGCGTAAGAAAGGCTTAATTAAGAACAAACGACAGTTTATTCAAACGATCAATGGCGTATCTGGCGTATGGGAAAAGTCAAAGTCTGGCTTAAAGCTAATGGTGGCATTCGAAAAAACTGTGAACTACGAAAAGCGTTTTCCTTTTTATAAGATTGCTGAAGGCGTAGCGCGTAAGAAGTTTCAGCGTAACTTTCAACGCACGTTAAGACGTGCAATACAAACAGCAAGATAATGATGGGGGGTGGTATGACATATCTAATAAAGAAAAGGTACTATCAGAGATATGCAACTGAGGGTAATTCGCACCCCAGTATTTTTTTAGTTACAGGACTTTCCTAAAGGGTATTAATAAATGATTGATTTAAAAGAAAAAGTTAGTGAAAAAAATCTTGTTTTACTAACAGGTTTAACACAGGGGCGGATCAACCAAATGAAATCAAATCAGATTTGGCAAGTCGAAATGAATTTGGAAGATGCAGCTCATGCAATTGTCAAATGGCTTGGCCGCAGAGCAGCTGGTCATGTTAGTGAAGATGGATTAGATCTAGTACAAGAGCGAGCAAAGCTGGCTAGAGAAAATAGAGAAACCGCATCGCTTAAAAATGCAGAAATGCGCGTAGCCTTAGTCCGCGCAAGTGAAATGCGAAGAGCTATATTTTCTGCTGCAAGATCAGTTCGTAATTCTTTTCAGACAATACCAGATCGAATATCAATGCCAGTTGCTGGGATGACAGATCATCATGATATTCACACATTGATTGATCAAGAAGTAACGCAAGTGTTAGAAGATTTAGATAACGACTGGTCAAAACTTTTGCCAGAGGAAATAGATGAGCGAGATACCATTAACTGAAATACCAGCAACCGAAATTGATGGTGAGCGATTAGCCATTGCAGCAATACTTGCTGGACTAAAACCAGATCCAGTTGAAGATATGTCAGATTGGGCAGATGAGTATCGCGTTTTAAATCAGACTTATGCAGCTGAAGCGGGTAAATGGCGCACCAGTCGAACGCCATATCTTAAAGAAATTATGGATGCGTTTTCACCATCCAGCCGTACTGAATTTGTAACCATTATGAAAGGGGCGCAGCTTGGCTTTACTGAAGCGCTGACCAATATGATTGGTTATGTTATTCACCGCGCACCAGCGCCAGCAATGATGGTGCAGCCAACTCAAAATCTTGCAAAGCGATATTCAAAGCAAAGATTGGCAACCATGATTTCTGATATGCCAGTGCTAAAAGGTTTGGTTGCAGATCCTAAAGCTAGAGATTCTGGCAACACCACAACAGCAAAAGCATTTGATGGCGGTGTGTTATTTATTGCGGGTGCAAATTCTGCTGCGGATCTACGCTCTGTTCCAGTGCGTTACTTGCTGCTAGATGAAGTCGATGCTTATCCTTATGATGTTGATGGAGAGGGTGATCCAATTGAACTGGCAGTTAATCGTACAAAAACTTTTGCACGCCGTAAGGTATTGATTGGATCTACGCCAACAGTTAAAGATGTTTCCAGAGTAGAAAGAGAATATTTAAAAGCAGATCAACGAAAATACTATGTACCTTGTCCGCACTGCGAAGTGATGGATGAGCTGACTTGGCCAAATGTCAAGTGGGATAAAAGTGAAGGTGGTCAGCATTTACCCGAAACCGCTTATTATGCTTGCCCGCATTGCGCTGGAATTATAGATGAAAGTGCAAAAACTGAGATGTTAGCTGCTGGTAAATGGGTAGCAACAAAACCTGAAAATAATGTTAGAGATATGCGCCGTTCCTATCATATTAATTCGCTTTATAGTCCGTGGGAAACATGGGCATCAATGGCGCAAAAATTTATTGATGCACAGGCTGATCCGCATTTACTTAAAACCTTTATTAACACTTCACTTGGAGAGTGTTTTGATGAAGCACAAAATAGACATGATATGCACGATCTGCAAAAAACCGCAGAAGATTATTCTCTTAGAACAATACCGCGTGGTGGTCTGTTAGCAACTTGCGGCGTTGACGTGCAAGATAATCGCTTAGAGGCAGTCATTTGGGCATATGGAAAAACTGAAGAAAGCTGGGTAATTGACTATCAAGTATTTTTTGGTGATCCAGCTAGTGATGATCTTTGGAAAGAGCTAGATGAATATTTAGAAAAAGAATTAGAGCATGCCAGTGGATCAGCAGTTAAAATTAGTGCAGTTGCCATTGATACTGGCGGACACCACACACAAAAAGTTTATGATTTTTGTCGCATGCGTAGGCATCGTCATGTGGTTGCTATCAAAGGTCAGTCCACACGCAATAGACCAGTCATAGGTCGGCCAACCCAGCAAGATATATCCATGCGCGGTAAAACCATTAAGGGCGGCGTGCAACTATGGCCAGTAGGAACAGATACCGCGAAGTCAGTCATCTATGGTCGCTTTGGTATTGAGAGTGGTGAGCCAGCTTCCATACATTTTTCTAAAGATCTGCCAGAAGAGTTTTATGCTCAGATCACTGCTGAAAAATTAATTACGCGCTACCATAAAGGTTTTCCAGTAAATGAGTGGGTAAAACCATCTCATAGGCGAAATGAAGTGCTGGATTGCACTGTTTATGCGTTAGCAGCTGCTTATCACTTAGGCATGAATAAATTTAGTGAGCGAGATTGGCAAAGATTAGAAGATATTGTGCAGCCATTAACGGCTGATTTGTTTGATAAAACGCCTCAAATTGAGCAAAAAACAGAGCAAAAAGACGATAAAACCGATCAAAAACCAGCGAAAACCAGACAAAAAGAGCATACAGTCATCAAAAAACCGCCCGTAAAGCAGCGCCGCAGAAGGAAATCAACAGGGTTTGTTGCAAACTATTAAAAAATAATTTTTAAAAGCTGTTGACAGATTAATTTTTGGTTAATAGAGTATTAACCATCATTCTCTGGGATTTTTAATGGCTAATCTTTTTGACTCTTCTAACTATCCAGAAACTGAGCCAGCGCAGATTACAGCTGGTGATCGCATCACTTGGAAGCGCACAGATTTAGGTACAGATTATGCTCCAGCTTCTTATTCTCTTAAATACGCAGCACGTTTAGAAAAAAGCGGCGCTACTGAAATTGAGATTACAGCTAGTGAATCTGGAAGTGATTATATTGTTGAAGTAGGTCAATCCACAAGCGCTAGTTTTAAAGCGGGTGTCTATCATTGGCAAGCCTACATTACTAGAACCAGCGATGCAGAACGCGTTACAGTTGATAGTGGTACTTGGAAAGTTTTAGCGAATCGCGACACTACAGCCAGTGATCCAAGAACGCACATCAAAATTGTTCTTGATAATATCGAAGCTGTGATTGAAGGGCGCTCATCGCGTGATCAAGAAAATTACTCAATACAAGGTCGTTCACTTTCTCGAACGCCGATACCAGATTTACTTATATTGCGTGACCGCTACAAAGCAATGTATGTGCAAGAGCAAAGAGCAGAACGCCTTAAAAATAATTTAGGTCATAGCGGCATTATAAAGGTGAGAGCATGAACTTAAACCCATTTAAAAGAACCAAAACAGAGATCAAAAAAGCACCAATGCGCCGACAATATGCGGGTGCAAAAATTGATCGTTTGACATCAAGTTGGACAACAACGCAGCAAAGTATAAATAAAGATCTAAGAACAGGCGGCAAAGTATTAAGAGCAAGAGCGCGAGATCTCACTTTAAATAATGATTATGCGCGTAAGTATATGCAGATGGTGGTATCTAATGTTGTAGGTTCTCATGGCATAAGATTGCAAGTTAAATCTAAAACTGTAAAAGGCAAGCTCAATACAAAAGCCAATAGACAAACCGAGCAAGGCTGGAAAGAATGGAGTAATGCTAGAAACTGTGCATGGGATTCGCGCTTATCTTTTGTAGAGATGCAAAGACTTTTTATTGAAACAGCTGCTAGAGATGGCGAAGTTTTAGTCAGAATTATTAAAGACGATACTAAGTTTGGTTTTAAGCTGCAATTTTTAGATACCAATCGACTGGATGAAAATCTAAACAAAGATCTGGGTGATGGCAATGTTATCAAAATGGGGATTGAGTTTGATATAACAGGAAGGCCAGTGGCTTATCATATATCCACTAATTTAGAGCCAGAAATTTATCAGCCACACCGCCATATTGAGCGTGTGCCAGCGGATAACATTATTCATGCTTTTATTGGTGAGCGCCCAGAGCAAATACGCGGCGCAACTTGGATGGCCAGCGCAATGTCCAGAATGCAAATGTTAGGCGCGTATGAGGAAGCCGAATTAGTAGCTGCTAGAGTTGGTGCTTGCAAAATGGGTTTTTACACCTCTGAGGCAGGTGACTCGTTTGTCGGTGAAGAAGATGCTTATGGTAATTTAGTGACTGAAGCTGAAGCGGGCATATTTGAGCAGCTTCCAGCGGGTACATCATTTCAAGCCTTTGATCCTACGCATCCAACCAGTGCCTTTAAGGATTTCAACAAAGCAATTTTACGCGGCATATCAAGTGGCCTCGGCGTGGCCTACAACAGCCTTTCCAGCGATTTAGAAGGCGTTAGTTATTCTTCTATTCGGTCTGGAACAATCGAAGAACGTGATCAATGGCGCGTAAAACAAGATTGGATGATTGCACATTTTATGCAGCCAATTTATGAGCAGTGGCTCTCAATGCAATTATTAACCAACTCAATTGGCCAAGATATGACCATGCTTGATTCCTTAATGGAAGTGCGCTGGCAAGCTAAGAGCTGGAACTGGGTTGATCCATTAAAAGACATACAGGCAAATATTGCCGCAATCAATGCGGGTATTAAAACCTCGAGTGAAGTAATAGCAGAGCAAGGTGGTGACATCGAAGATGTTTACGACCAGATCAAATATGAACAAGATCTAGCCAAAGAAAAAGGCATTGTTCTAACAGAAGTAAATGCAGAAGGAGTAAATAATGAAGCAGATACGAACGGGTGATTTAACCCGAAGTTTTAATTTTAATCGTGAAGCGATTGATGAAGAGGCAAGAACGGTAAGCCTAAGTATGTCAAGCGATATGCCAGTTGAAAGATGGTTCGGGATGGAAGTGCTTTCGCACGATCCTAGCCACGTTGACTTGGGGCGTTTGAATGAAGGTGCGCCGCTTCTCATGGATCACAATACAAGCGATCAAATAGGCAGAGTTGAAACTGCAATGGTTGATGGTAAACGCGGCCAAGCAGTCGTGCGCTTTTCAAAGAGCGCCAGAGGCACTGAAATTTTTAATGATGTACTTGATGGAATACGTCAAAACATTTCAATTGGTTATCGTATCAATGAAATGGAAATTGACCAAAGCCGTTCTGAAGGCGATGTTGAAACGTATGTAGCAACATCATGGCAACCATATGAGGTGAGTGTTGTGAGTGTGCCAGCAGACAACTCAATTGGTATTAGCCGAGCAGCAGAAGGTGAAAATATTACATTAATTACAAATATTCGTGGAGAAAACGAAATGTCAGAAGAAGTAAAAACTGATCCAGTTGTGGCAGCTCCAGTTATTGACGAGGGAGCAATCGCTCGTAAAGCTGTAGAAACACACATTAAAAGATCAAATGAAATCGATGCTGTTGTTGAACAACACCCATCGCTAAAAGAACTTGGTAAAGAGTTTAAAAACAACGACAGAAGCATCAATGAGTTTAGAGAAGTTGCTCTTAAATCTATTGATAAAACTGCACCAGCTAAAGCTGCTATTCAAGACACTTCAATTGGCATGAGTCCAAAAGAAGCCAAGCAGTTCTCAGTGGTTAGAGCAATCAACGCTTTGCAAACAGGCGATTGGTCTAAAGCGGGTTTCGAAAAAGAAGCCTCAATTGCACAGGGCGATAAGCTCGGTAAAGATGCGAGAGGTTTTTTCATGCCAAATGAGGTTCAGCGTGATTTAACTGTCGGCACAGCAACTGCTGGTGGCCATACAGTACAAACTGATCTATTATCTGGTTCATTTATCGACATGCTTCGTAACAAAATGACTGTTATGGATCTAGGCGCTACAATGCTAACTGATCTTAATGGCAATGTTGCAGTTCCAAGACAAACTGGCGGAAGCACAGCTTACTGGGTTGCAGAGTCTGGAGCGGTTACTGAAAGTGCTGCTGCATTTGATCAAGTGACAATGACACCAAAGACAGTCGGTGCATTCTCTGACTTATCAAGAAAATTATTACTGCAAAGCTCAATTGATATTGAGTCTTTTGTTCGTAATGATCTAGCAACAACTTTGGCTATTGAAATTGACCGCGCAGCTATTCACGGCAGCGGATCAAGCAACCAGCCAACAGGTATCTTAGCGACATCTGGAATCGGATCAGTTGCGGGTGGTACTAACGGTGCTGCGCCAACTTACGCGCATATCGTAGGCCTAGAAACGCAAGTGGCTCAAGACAATGCTGATGAAGGCGCACTTAACTTCTTAACGAACTCTAAAGTTCGCGGCAAGTTATTGCAAACTGAAAAAGCATCATCAACAGCGCAATTCGTGTGGAGTGATAATAATTCTATGCGTGGTTACAATGCGGCTGTTTCCAATCAAGTATCTAGCACGCTTACTAAAGGTAATCAGTCACTATCAAGTGCGATTATTTTCGGTAACTTTAATGATCTACTGATTGGAATGTGGGGCGGTTTAGATATTGCTCTTGACAATTCAACTGGATCTGCATCTGGAACTGTAAGAGTGGTTGCGCTTCAAGATGTTGATATAGCTGTACGCCATGCACAGTCGTTCGCGGCAATGTTAGACGCATTAACTGCTTAATGAATTAGGCGTTAATACTTTGGCGTGAGAGTTAGTTCTCCTTCTCTTGCGCCAATTTCAAAAGGAGCAATACATGAAAGTTAAATTAAATATTTCAGTTGGCATTAAAGGTGAAAGCCATGCTAAAGGTGACACTGTTGAAGTGTCAAAAGATGTTGGAATGGCTTTAGTGCTAAGTAACAAAGGCACAGAAGTTAAAGCAAAAGCAGCAGCTAAAAAATAATGTTTGTTGAAGATTTTAACGAGTTTTTTATCAGCGATGAGATGGCCGATAACGCGACTATCGGTACGGCCACCGTTGCTGGTATTTTTGAATCTCAGTTTGTAGAAGTAAGCGGCATTGAAGGCGTAAGGCCTGTGTTTACTTGTGCAGCTGCTGACGTTAAAGATTTAGCACATGAAAAGACTATTAAGATTCTTGATAAAACCTACAAAGTTGCTGGAAGGCAGCCCGATGGTACAGGTCTGATAAGTCTAATTTTAGAGAGGCAATAATGGCTCATGCGAGAAAACAAATTAGAGATCAGTTGAAAACAACCTTAACAGGATTGACAACAACTGGATCAAACGTGTTTAACTCGCGTGTTTATGATCATGATGCGCTGCCCTGTATATCAATTTATACACTCAGTGAAGAGCTAGGTGATGAGAGTCATAACAAACAATTTAGGATGCTAAACGTCATGGTAGAAGTTAGAGCCAAAGCCGCTGACAATTTAGAAGATGATTTAGACAAAATTGGCGCTGAGATTGAAGATGCCATATTTGCAAGTGGTGATACAACGCTCAGTAACACCTGTAAAGATTTTGATTATGATGGCTTAGATATTGAGCTGTCTGGTGAGGCCGAGCAGCCTTTTGGATTAATGACGATGCGCTTTTTAGCGATGTATCGCGTTAATAAAACAGATGTAGAAACTATTATCGCATAAGGAGGTTATATGCCAACAATGTATAAAAAAGGATCTGAAGCAATTGTGGTGCATCCATCACAAGTGCATAACGCAGAAGCAAGAGGGTGGTCGCTTAAAGAAAAAGCCACAAAAACTAAAACTAAACCTAAAGAAGAGGAGCAAGAATAATGGCAACACATAACGGCAGCGAAGGATTGGTGCATGTTGGAACTGATGCAGTTGGCGAGTTAAAAAGCTGGCAGTTTACGGAAAACGCAACCATGATTGACACCACTGTTTTATCAGACAGCGCACAAACATTTTCAGCGGGAACAACTAACTGGTCTGGATCAGCAGAATGTTTTTTAGATGAAACTAATACAGCGCAAACAGCACTTACAGTCGGCGCATCTGCAACCCTTAAATTTTATTTTGAAGGTGCAGATTCTGGCGATAAGTATTACACAGGCACTGGTCTAGTAGAGTCAGTTGATCGCAGCGCAGCAATGGACGATATTGTTAGCGTAAGTTTTTCATTTAGAGGCACTGGTGCATTGACACTAGCTACGGTGTAACAAATGAGTATTAAGGAGAACGCAAAAACCCAATTTAAGGACAAACTTTCTGGCGAACTATTGTCAGTAGAAGTTCCAGAATGGGGCGATACCATTTATTACAAAGCTGCAATTAATGGCAAAAAGCAAGGTCAAATAATGAGCCTTTATGACAAAGGCAAAATTGTTGACAGTGTGTGTATGTCACTGATTATGAGAGCGCTTGATAAAGATGGCAATCCAATATGGAGGCCAGCAGAGCTTCAAGAAATGCTGCGTGAATATGACATTGAAGTTGTATCAAGAGTGGTTGAGCTAATTGCAGATAACGAGTCAACGGTAGATGAAGCAAAAAAGCAATAAAGCAAGATCACGATCTGCACTTTTGTTTGCAGCTGGGCGAGGTGTTACACAAATCGCTCGAAGAGATAATGCAGTTGTCAACGACAGAACTTGTCGCATGGGCAGCTTACTTTGACATAAAAAGGAACAGTAAACATGGCTAATGCCGCAACAGCAAAGTATGTAATACGATTAGAAGATAAAACCAAACGCGCTTTTAAAGCAATTGGTCGATCTTTAAAATCCGTTACAAAAGCTATTTTCTCAATGAAAACAGGCTTTATAACTGCTGCGGGTATAGCGGGTATTGGCTTCTTTGTTAAAAAGTCAATGGATGCTACTGATGAAATGGCCAAAATGTCTAGAGCAATTGGCGTTAGTGTTGAAGAGCTGCAAAAACTTAGACATGCTGCATCACTTGGCGGACTAGAGTCAACTCAGTTAGATAAAGCAGTTCAAAAATTAGCAATCAACATGGCTGATATGTCTAGGGGCGTTGGTCTTGCTAAAGACGTTTTTGAAAAGCATAAAATTTCAGTAGAAAATGCTGATGGATCATTAAGAAGCGTTATGGAAGTGATGGCTGATGTTGCTGATGTCACTGCTGCTATGACAAACGCTACAGAAAAAGCAGATCTTGCCTATAAGTTATTTGGTGCGCGAGGGGCAAAAATGATCAATATGCTGAACGGTGGTAGTGATGCTATGAGTGAGGCAATGGCAGAAGCTGAAAAATTAGGTTTAGTGATGTCTGCTGAAACCGCTGAAGGCGTAGAAAAAGCCAATGATGCGATTACGAGATTAAGTGCATTTTTAACTTCATCGTTTAGACAAGCAATTGCTTATACTGCGCCATTGATTGAAACAATGGTCAACAGCCTTCGTGACTTTTTTGAAATGAAAATTTCAGAAAAAGGCGGAGTTGGCAAACTGGCACTTGAAATGGCAAATTCTTTTATTGTTTTTGGCGAAACAATACTATTAACTTTCCAAGAAATTGCTAATGGTGTTATCAATTTTATTGCAGACGTTCAAGAAGCATGGCCAGAATTTTTAGGTGGTGTTGAAACAGCGGATCGAAATATTCTTAATTTTCACGAGAGTATATGGAGTTTAAGACAAATGTCTGCTGGACTTAAACAGCAAATATTTGAATTGGAAGCTGCACATCTCGCTGCAAGTAAAGCTATTGATCAAGGCACAACCAGTGTTGATGAGCAAGCTAAATCATACAGAGATTTAAATAGAGCTTTAGTCGAAGCTATCCCTAATTTTGAATTAGTTGGTGATCATATAGACAGAAACCAAGCATTGGTTAAAGGAGCTACGGTTTGGGATAAGATGAAAGATGGTTTTAAATCTTATTTTGATAGCGTTAAAAATGGCAGTTTATCTCTAGCAACGATTACGCAAGGCGCACTCCAAAGCGCAGAAGATGCCATTGTCAATATGATGATGGGCGTTAAAACTAATTGGAAGTCTTTATTTAAAGCCATACTAGCAGATCTTATAAGGCTGCAACTGCGTAAAGCATTATTAGGTGCATTTGGCGGATTCTTTGCTGCTGGTGGTAGGCCTCCTGTTGGAAGGCCATCTATTGTAGGCGAGAAGGGCGCAGAGCTTTTTGTTCCTGATAGCGCTGGCACAATTATTCCAAATCATGAGCTTGGCGGATCATCACAGCACACAACCGCTGAAATTAACTTTAATGTGCAAGCCATAGATGCAGCCAGCTTTAATACTTATCTAGTCAATAACCGCGACACAATTGAGTCTGTTATAAATAATTCACTGCTAACCAATGGATCGGTTAGAAGAACAATACAGATGGTCGGCTAATGAATAATATAACCACAACCATAATGGCTAATCACAATAGAATAAGCGTTGAAGAATGGACTAAACAAGGTTCTTCATTAGAGTTTAATAATGCTAATAATCAGCGCATTGTCAGAAACAGTGTTCCAGCGATTGAAATGGATATAAGCTACGATGGCCTTACTAAAAGTCAGTTCGATGCTTTAGTCACTGTTTATGAAGCTAATCACGCCTCTACAGTTATTATTGATGCGGATGATATACACGATCTCAGAGATACATCTATTGGTCTTAATGCAAGCGTTTGGGCGTTTAAGGAATTTAAATTTACTGTCGTTGCGCCGCAAATTTATAGTGGTCAAATTAAAATGATTACTTCGGTTTTTTTTAACTACACTGAGTATCAAAACGATTTTTCACAAAGTTCTAGCTATTCACCAGTAACTTCTAGTGACACTTCTTTTACAACAGTCTTAAATACAGCGCAGCCAAACAAGATTGTTTTTGAATATACAACGAATGTTAATGCCTCAAACATTGGCAATTCTGCAAGGCATTTAAAAGATAAAGGCGGGCTTAGAAAAGTCTGGGAGCTTAACTGGCATTTGTCTGAAACTAAGTTTTTAACACTGCTAACTTTTTATCGTAAAAAAGGCGGCATTATGGGGCAGTTTGGAATGCCGCCAGAAGGCGCAAATGGATTAGGTTCTGGCACTAAAACAAATGCTGGATTTATGCAAGATAGTTTTAAATTTGAACGGCTTTTAGACAATCGTTATCTTTGTAAAGCTAAGATTGTGGAGCTGCTATGAGTAAGACTGTGACCACAAATGTTAGAAACAATGAGCAGATGGGCATGATCCATCTCTTTGAGTTTGATATGTACACTTTAGCTGGCTCATTTTCTGAAACTTTAAGGTTTACAGATCATGATGTGTTTGTTTATGATGGCACTAATGAGTTCACGCCATTAGCGATTACTTTTGATCGTTTAACCGAAGATTTTACTATGGCAACCGATAGCATTAATGTCACGATTGATAACATTAATGAAGAGCTTACAGCGACTGCACTGGCAAAAGAGTGGCGTAATAACCGTGCAAAAATTTCAAGAGTTTTAATAACGCCGCCAAGTGAAACAGTTGATGGTCAGTCTTATGATTACGGCATTAGTGAAAACTCATCTGTGGCTTACCCTCGCTTAGAAATTAGTGGACTGACTAAAGATAGTTACGTTTTATTTGAAGGCGTAATTGATACCTTCAATGCAACTACAAAAATTTTTACAGCGCAGCTCACTACTAAATTTACTTATTGGCAAAAACCATATCCATCAAGGACGTATTCACAAAATGAGTTTTCTAGCATTGTAAATGCTATTAGTGAAGTAATTTATTGGGGGCGGCAAAAGACTGTTTAATATGAAAAACTGCTTTACAGAAACCATTGCTTATTTAAATAAAAAGTACACTTTGCCAGTGGGATGGGGCAAATGGAAAACACTTGATAAAGAAGTATTTGTTAAGCATCAAAATAAGTTTTTAGTAAGAAAAGATCATATTAATTTTTTTGATAGTTTTTGCCAGCGCGTTAAAAGTGCCAAAGCTGATGACGTTATTCTTTGGGATCGCGGCGTTGGCGTTTGTATTAATCAATTTTTTTATTGGACTTATGATCATGATAAAAAAAGTGTTGTCACTAGAAAAATTGAAAACGATGCAATATTAATGAGGCTTAATTATGAGTAATGTCATAAAACCTATTCTTGGTATTGCAGCTATTGTATTTGCTCCGCAACTAGCTCCTTTGTTGTTATCTGGCGTAGGTATTGCCGCAACTGCTGGAGCAGTAGCCGTTGCCACAGCGGGTGTCGTACTTGTTGGCGCTTCTCTTGTTGGATCAAGCACTTCTGATTCAATGGCCAGCGCAGTTGATATTGCCAGTGTTGAAGGTTACGCAGGTGCAAAACTGCAAACCAATAAATCAAATATTGCGCCAGTTCCAGAAATTTATGGTGAACATAAACTGGGAGGAAATATTATTTGGCAAGATACAAACGCCGCACAAAATTCTAATAATACTACCAATGGCTACAACCGTGATTACTGGGCAATTATTGTAATCGCTGGGCATGAGATTCAAGCTATTAATAATATATTTGCGGGTGAAACCACAATGACCGCAAGAGGTGGTAATAAATTCACCACTGAATATGTACATATTGAATACTATGAATACTCAACTAGTGCCAGAAATGTACAAACAATTAACTGGGTAAAAAACAATTTAGCGAATGTTGAAACAGGTAATAATTTAGGCCTACCATCCATTACTATTCCCGCTAAAACTGCTTTTTTAGCGGTGCATCAAGTCTTTGATGGTGAAAATACAAAAAATACAGCGCTTGAAGCGATTACCGTTAAGATGCAAGGTAAAAAAATTCGCACAATGGTTGGTGGTGGCGGTGTTGTTACAGTGCAATCAGTTAGTGGTTCAAATAAATATTTTATAAATGATGTGCAGCAGCAAACCTTAGAACTTATTGAAGGCAACACATATGTCTTTAATTATCCTTCAGCCCATCCATTTAAATTTTCTACTACATCAAATGGCACACATGCGAGCGGATCTGAATACACAACTGGCGTTACTCATAATAGCTCAACACAAGTCACGATTACAGTTGCCAGCGGCGCACCAACTTTATATTATTATTGTGGATCTCATTCTGGTATGGGCGGCACTGCGAATACGCCAGCTGCCTTACCATCAAGTTTAACTTACTCTACGAATCCAGCAGAAATATTATTAGATTTATTAACGACTGGACTAGGTGTTGTCGATGCAGATATTGATATGGCTAGTTTTTATACATCTAAACTTGACTGTGATGCAGCTGGCTTTACTTGTGATATTGCATTGATCCAGCAAGCAAATATTCAATCAATTATCTCTGATGTTTTAGCAACGTGTCGCGGCAAGATTTTTCATAGTGAAAGCAAATGGAAATTTAAGATTGACACTAAGTCACAAAGTCTTGCTGACACCTTAACCAGTGACGATGTACTTGGAAATAGTTTATCAATTAGCATGGCGGGTAGTGCAATGATTGCTAATAAAGTCATTCTTAAATACATTGATCCAGCGGATGAGTATTTAAGCAAGGAAAGCGTTAAAGAAGATACAACTTTGCAAACTTATGATGGTCAAATTGTGACTAAGATCTTAGATGCTAAAGGTGTTGATAGCGCAGCGCAAGCTAATAAATTATGTGAAATTGCTCTGAACTCATTAAGGTATTCAGAAGATGCGTCTGGCAATAGAGTTAAACAAACGCCATTAGCTATCAGCTTTGCAACTAGCGTTAAAAATGCACATCTTGAAGTGGGTGACGTTATTGAACTAAACCATACGCTACTTGATCGCGTGCGTAAATTTTTATTGCTATCAACAATGACTGATCAATCAGGTGTAATCCAAATTTCAGCAAGAGAATATGCAGAAACACATTTTAAAAATTCATCTGGAAGTTATTTAATTTAAGGAACTATTATGGCTTATTACGAAAAAATCAATTTAGTTAAAGGCGATGATTTGCCAGCATTGGAAATTATATTGCGTGACAGTAATGCAGCAGCTAGTGGTGCAACATTAGATCTAGGTGATCCGACAACTTGGGCATTTTTAAACCTAACAAATGTCAATGCAGTAAAGCTCAAGATTAGAAGGCAAGGCATTGAAACTTTAGTTGACACAATAACTTTTACCCGAGTGCAGCCTTATATTGATGGCAAAGTGATTATGGATTGGGGCTTAACAACATTAGATGATGGCATTGGTGATTATGAAGGTGAAATTGAAATTACCTATACGGATGGCAAAGTATTAACAGTACCAGACTTATTAAAATTTAATTTAAGGGCGCAATTCTAATGATTGGAGCAACAGTCACTTTTGTTAAAGCCTACGCTGAAATTAAAGCCGTTACTGGTTCTGAGTATAAGTTTCACTATGAAACTATGTCAATTGCAGATGTTGCTGCTGTTTTAATTACAAAGCCATTTATTGATAATTATGCTGTTAGTGATGTAGCGCTCATTGACGTATCTCTTGCTGCAATTGAATCGATTAGTTTTACAGATAGTGTGACAAGAACGGTAATTTATTCCAGAAATATTACAGACGCCTTTACTTTAGACGATACCTTACAATCAGACAGCATTGAGGCAACAAAAGGCAATATAGCTACGCTTTCTGATGTATTAGGTATTGCGTTTACTACAAGTTTTACTGATCAAATATCCAGTATTACAGACAATCAAATTACAGCTGTTGGCAAAAATATTCCAGAAAGCATAAGCATGTCTGATGCTCTTAGTGCAACTTTTACATGGAGTAGATCTTTTAGTGATGCACCTAGCGTTGCAGATGCAATTGCTTTTGCACACAGCACTCATTTAACTGATGGGTTTGCATTGGATGATGCAGCTTTAGTTGATAAAAACTATAGCGGCACAAAAGGAAATGTTTTCAGTGTTACTGATTCAATCAGTATTACTAGGACTCATGGGCGAGCGCTTGGAAACATGGCGCTTGGTAACTTAACTCTTAATTAGGAGTAATAAATGATAAACGATAAATTAAAAATGACAGGGGCAGTATCTATTGCACTTAATGGTGAGGTAGTTCGTGAGATTCCTAACCTTGTTGTTACAACAGGTAAAAACTTTGTTGCATCACGCATGAAAGATACAACAAAGGCTGCTATGACTCATATGGCTGTTGGCACAGATAACACAACAGCAGCAGCTGGTCAAACAGCTTTAGTCAGTGAAGCCGCTAGAGGCGCTTTAACTTCAACAACTGTTACTGCTAATGCAATTGCTTATGTAGAAACTTTTGCAGCGGGAACAGGTACTGGCGCTTTAGTAGAGGCTGGACTGTTTAACGCATCAAGTGGTGGTGACATGCTTTGCAGAACTGTATTTGCAGTAGTCAATAAAGGTTCAGCAGATAGCATGACTATCACGTGGACTATAACTGTTAGTTAGATTAAGGAGGTAGCAAAATGGGAGTCAAATTTGCAAACAACGCAGCAACAACTTTAGCGGCTGGCATATCAAGCGGTGCTACCTCTTTTCAAGTGGCATCTGCAACAGGTTTTCCATCACTGGGCGGCAGTGATTATATGTACCTTACTGTTGATAGTGAGGTAGTTAAAGTAACAGCAACGAGTGGCACTACATTTACTTGTGATGCCACTTCAGCATCTCATAGCTCTGGCGATACTGTTGAGCTAAGAATGTCAGCTGAACTATTAGATGATTTTGCTGAAGATAGTGAGTCATTGCCTTTAAGCGGTGGTCAAATGTCTGGCAATATTACTATGGCTGGATCACAAACAGTTGATGGTCGAGATCTTTCAGCAGATGGTACAAAACTTGATAATATAGAAGCTAATGCAACAGCTGATCAAAGTGCTACTCAAATTAAAACATTATTAGAAGATGGAATTGATAGTGTTCATTATGTTGATGGAAGTATAGATACAGCACACATAGCTGATGACCAAGTAACAGCAGATAAACTAGCCAACTCAATCAACACCGATATTGCCACAGGTGTTACAGCTAATACAACTGCTAATGCTGCTTTGCCTAAAGCGGGTGGTACTATGACAGGTAATGTAACTCATAGTAGTGGTTATTTAGATATGGGTTCTGGTCACATATATTTAGCTGATAATGCTCAAGTTAAATTTGGTACAGGTGAAGATTTACAAATATATCACAGTGGTAATGATTCATATATTACTGATGGAGGAACAGGTAACTTATTAATTAAAGGTACTAATCTTTCATTAAGAAGTGCAAGTAATGAAGATTTTCTTGTGTGTACAACAGATGGTTCTGTAGCAGTTAAACATAATAATTCTACAAAAATTGAAACAACTGCAAACGGAGTTACAGTAACAGGTGGTGCAGTAGGCACAATGACTACAGACAATGATGGTTCATTTGCTATGTCTGCTAGTAACAACTTTAAATGCACTCCAACAGGTAACTTTACATTAACCTTTACATCTATTGTCGCTCAGTCTGGAAACATACTTCTTGTCAACTCAGGTGGACATACAGTTGCAGCACACGCTAACACAAAAGTCGATGCTAACTTATTAGCTACAGTATCAACAGCAGGTACTTACTTACTGTCTTATTTCTCAGATGGTACAAATGTTTATATGACTAACTCAGCAATTTATACATAGGATTTTATATGGCATTAATACAATCAACCGCAATACCTAGTGGTGCTACTGACTACGAGTTAGAGCAGAGTCTTAAATTTGAAGATAGTAAGGTTGCTTATTTAAGTAGAACTCCTAGTTCAGTAGGTAATCGTCAAGTTGGTACTTTTAGTGCTTGGGTAAAAATAGGTAATCTAGGAAAATCAAGACAAGAAATTTTTAGAAGTGGTACTACTTATGAAAATGCTACACAAGTTGCTTTTGGAGCAAATGGTATTATTTGGTTTAACCAAACAGATAGTGGAAATTGGACTACTTCATTAAAAACTAATGCTATATATCGTGATCCAAGTGCTTGGTTGCACATTTGTATTAAATGGAATACAACTAATAGTACAGAAGCAAATAGAGTAAAAATATATGTAAATGGAGAACAAGTAACTTCACTAGCAGAA
>Ga0181396_1000045_pt1 | contig 26138 bp, 37 predicted proteins | sample 19SPOviralmetaG_FD_130125 | JGI IMG/M metagenome (GOLD analysis project Ga0181396, IMG submission 130125) | Marine viral communities from the oligotrophic San Pedro Time Series (SPOT) site, San Pedro Channel, CA, USA - 19 SPOT_SRF_2011-01-11 | ecosystem: Environmental > Aquatic > Marine > Strait...
TAATATGCATACCGACTAGGGAAATACCTTGTCGGGGGCAATGTTCCACGTGGAACAACCCAGATCTTTAACAACTTGGAAAAAGTGATATGAAAAAAGGCGAGTCAATTGTCTATGAGTGGTGGGTGTGGGTGGACTGCGAGCACATTAATGATGTCTCCGGTGAATTCTACCCCCACGACACCTACGCAGAAGCTCACCGCTACTGCAACTACGCAGAGGGCCAGTTCATCGAACTTGTTCGATCCTACTGGGGCGTCGAGGGTGAAGGTCTTCTCGACCGCGACTACGCCACAGTCGAAGACGGCAGGCTCCCAGAGTCTTATGACATGGGAAGCAGGCCAATAGCGAAGAAGCTTCACGCAGAAGTAAAAATTTAAAAACAGGGGCCTCGGCCCCCACAACTTGGAGATAGTTAATGAAATTATATCGAATCGATACTGGCGATGGTTACCAATACGCCTCCGCCAAGTATCTTGAACAGGCGAAGCAAGAGCTAATCGAAGAAGGATACGAAGACCTAGATATCGAACGCCTCGACTTCGAGGTCAGCAAGGCAGGCATCTTCGACGCGCTGCTGGAAGGAACTAACGCAGCAGGGGGCCACGAAACAGCCCTGCGTATCTGGGCCGACGGGGAGTGGGTCTAAACCAACAGGGGCTTCGGCCCCTTTTTTATTAACGGAGAAAGTGAATGACCGGATTCAGTTTTAAAAAGCCAAGCACTAAAACCAGTGCCGAACGGCTACACGCCCAGATGCTTGGGCGGGTGACCGCGCTCTGCGGCAACGGCAGTGACAGAGTGATCCCCATAGCAAAATTCCTGCTAAGTGATAGCCCTGATCGATGCAAGCGGTGCATCCAAGTGATTGAGGGCGACGAATGACAGACAAATTCCTAGCCGCGATCCGCGCACAAGAAATAGCCAAACAACTACCGCGAGGCAGAACAGAGACAAACTCCAGCAGCCCAACGAAAAAACCCTCCGCACCCCTCACCGATGCAGTGAGACTGCAAATCCTGTCCCTGCACCAAAACAAAATGCGCGGGACAGACATCGCCAGAAAACTCGGACTGAACGCCAATACCGTCCATAACACCATTCGACGGTATGGGATTCGCGACAACAAAGTCGTCAATCTCCAAAACAATATGTTCGAGTGATCGGTCGAAACAAGTGGGAAGCGGGTCGCGTAACGCGGTTCGCGGCGCTTGGGCCAAAAAATCGCTTTCTATATAGTACTTTTCAGAGAAAATATTTTTAGTAAAAAATAAAATCAAAAATGGCGGTACGGCGGTACGGCGGTACAACCCTTATAGGACGGGGCTTTCAGGCGTACCGTTGGCGTACCGGCGTGATTCAGGGCGTTACGGCCAAATGAAAAAACGCGTAACTACATAGGACTTTTCGGGAACTTTTTTTTGTTTTGTTTTTTATTTCTTAAAAAAGACTATATAGGAACGTGAATTAAGGATTGACAGTGCGCGTCGGCCTATTGTTAGCCTGCGATAAATCCCATAGGAAACTGTTGTGACTTGGCTACTTTTTAAAATTTTGGCGTGGTTTGAGAAAGGCCCGCAGCCGACCGATAGCGTCGTGCAAAAACTGACCAAACAAAACGATAAACCCGCTGTTGATATTTATGGCCGGATACGAGATAGTTCGCATACACCTATAACAAAGGATGCGAACGATGAAATTACTCGATACCCGAGCAACGAATACCAAAGTAAAGAAAACCCAGAAAAAGCCGAATAGCCATTTTTCTAAGCCGGTCCGCATGGCGAGCCTGAGCATGCTTCCGGACCATATCATTTGCGCCGGTAGCAAAGCCGCGAATTGTATGGACCTATGCTTGAAGGATGCTGGCCTTGCGGCAGTGTATGACAGCGTCAACATTTCCCGCCAAGCAAAGACTGATTACTGGCACGCCGATCAATCTGGATTCCTCGCCCAACTCACCCGTGAATTGGCAAACTTTAAAAAGCTTTGTGATAAGCAAAACGTGCAAGGCGTTGTTCGCCTAAACGTGCTCTCCGATATCCCTTTTGAAAAGCATGGCATCCCGCAGCAATTCCCCGATCTATTTTTCTATGACTACACGAAGCAAGCGAAGCGATTGGCCGGAAACCTGCCCGCCAACTATCGTCTAATGTTTTCTTACAGCGACCGACCGCAGTATCAAAACCAAGTAGCCGCCGCGCTGCCAACTGGCGTCCCCGTCGCAGTAGTTTTTAAAAATTCGATGCCGAGCGAATACCTTGGCCGACCGGTTATTGATGGTGATCTGTCCGATTTGGATAACGTGATGGCCGGTCCGGTCGTCGTCGGGTTGACTGCTAAAGGCCCAGCACTACACGACGATTCTGGTTTTGTTGTGGACGGGAACATCATCCTACGCGCTGCCGCGTAAACTTTTAAAAAAACCATTGCACTCGCGTGCATATATGAGACTATTCGCATGCGGTAAACATTTGGGCGAGCCGCACGCCCCACAATTGGAAAATGTGATTATGCTAAATACTACTTTAGAAAATGCGAACGGAACGCTGGAAAACATCTTGCGACAGATCAGCGAGCAAGCAAGCCGGAAAGCCGACTATATTGCGCCGACCGATCAGTTGCAGGTTCAAACCCGCGACGGGAACACCAACATTGTTTTGGAGGCCAACGGCGGCATGCCGACCCAGCAATTCACGACCAACGAGATTGCATTCCAGCAACTGGCTAGCAATTGCGACATCGATGTGCGAACCGCTCGCCGGCTACGCGATAATGAAAATTACGCGCCAGAATTTGACAACCTGATTAATAAGATTCTGGTAAATGAGCCGAAGTCTAAAATGCTGCGCACGTTCGACGGCGATCAGCCGCTAGTTCGCGCCATTGTCAGCGACAAGTTTAAAACTTTCGACAATGTCGATTTGGTGCAAGCCGCGCTCCCGCAGTTAATGGAAAGCGAAGCGAATTGGAAAATCGTGAACGGGACCGTTACCGACTCCCGTCTTTATATGCGCCTCAAATCCGAAAATCAGGTGGCCGAGCCTGCGATAGGTGACGCCATGGCGAACGGGATTATGCTGCGCAATTCCGAGGTGGGTATGGGTAGCGTCGAGGTCATGCAAATGGTTTGGACCCTATGGTGTCTGAACGGATGCAGTAGCGAAAAGAAAAGCCGCCACACTCACGTCACTAGCGCACGCGGCACCGAGGATTGGTCTTTGCTCACCAGTGAAGCAAAAGACGCGGACAATCACGCGCTGCAATTGAAATTGCGCGACGTTGTCGCCGGTTACACTTCCCGCGATAGTTTTGACGAAGCCGTCGAAATGTTCCGGATCGCGCACGGGGACATTGTCGAGAATGGTTTAGCCAATCCCGCCGCCGTCGTGGATAGCGTCGTCAAAGTGTTAAGCCTCCCGAAAAAATCCAGCGGGGATATCTTGGCCGGTCTAATGCAAACGATCCAGCAGCCCGGTTACACCAACAAGCCAATAAGCCGGGCAACAATCGTTAATGCGGTAACCGCCGTCGCGCACACTGCCGACGCGGACTCGGTTGACGATTGGTATGCAAACGGTCGCGCCGTTCTAGACTTGCCGCGCAACCAGTGGGAAACCATCGCGCTAGCCGCCTGATCGGTCCCCTCACCCGCTCCAATAACCCCGCCCAGCGCGGGGTTTTTTTATGCATGCGATTAGTCTTATAATTCGATCACGCCATACCGGCGCAACATTTGGAGAATGTGAAATGCAAGCTATACAGGTTCGATATCTAAACCCGACCAACACGAAAGGCGCACGTCTTAAAGCTTGGACTCATGGCGCGGCCATGGTTCAGCCGTTCAACTCTGATCGGGACATGTTCCCGCAGTCTCGTGATCTGGCGCAAAGCCTGATCGATTCGCTCGAGTGGAACGTGCCGATAACCGGCGCGGGTACGCTCAAAAATGGCGACGACGTTTTTACTGTGGGGACGATCTAATGCAAAAGCCGCAATTTATCGATCATCTCGCCCAGTTCACCGCCGATCAGCAGTGTGCGCTGGTGCGCATTTTCTGCCGCCACATTCGAGACACCGAGCATCCGTTATATAGAGGCGTCGGCTTCGTGGATTGGGTAGCGCGGGATTGCTACGCCCTACACTTCGACGGCTGCGCGATGGCGAACGTCCCCGATATGGTCATCGGTATAGAGCGCGACGGATACGCGCACACCTAACCGATCCCCCGACCCGATCAACCCCGCCAACGTGCGGGGTTTTTTATGTCTGCGATTAGTCGTATAATCCGGCCACGCCCCGAACCGAGGGCGCAACATTGGAGCAACGAAACATGAACATTCAAAACCAAAACCAACCGGCCACGCGCGAAACCATGGCGGAGTATCTTGACCGGCTCGCTGCCGATCAGATCGAGGCCGGAATGGACGCGACCGGCGCGGATATGAAAGCCGCCGCCGCCGAGATCCGGAAGCTTACGCAAAAGGTCGATCAAATGGCCGCAGCCATGGCCCATGTCGCAAGTCGCGAAGACCAACTAGCCAGCTCTTTGTTTGGATTGTTGGAGGATCGCATACGGGCCGAAGCCGAATCTGCCGCGCAGGATGCGCTGGAAGATTACGATCCGACCGATCACTACAATTTTGCCGACGCGGTCGCCGAGCAAACCGCCGACTCTGGCGAAGATCGGACCCGCGAGATTGTCCGCGAAGCGATTGAAGGCGGCTCGTTTACCTTCCACGTCTGATCGTTGGACCCGATCCAATCAACCCCGCCGAGCGCGGGGTTTTTTGTGTCTTTTAAAAAGTGAAACAAGCCGCGCCCCGCCTCCCGCCCGCCGGTTGAAACGTACCGCGATCCGCGCTCCCCGATCCACGATTGGCTAAACCTATTAAAAGTTTGGCGATCTGGCCCCGATCGGAGCCGATCGGAGTCAGAATTTCCGATCCACGATTGATACCGACTATCGAACCGCGCCCGATCCGCGATCCGCGATCCGCGAACCGCGCTAAAGTTTTGCCGGTTTGGTCGCCGTTGGACGTTTCCCGCCGCCGGTTTGGAAGTTTCCGTTTAACTTCCACCCGCCGCGCCCTACCCGATCCGGACCGATCCGGACCGAACCGCGCTAAACTTTCGTCGGTTTTTTTCCCGTGGAAGTTTCCCGCCGTCGGTTTGGAAGTTTCCCGTTTGACTTCCACCCGACGCCGCCGCCGACGATCCCCGCCGCCGACGATCCGCGACCCGTGGAAGTTTCCCGTTTGACTTCCACCCGCGACCCGCGACCCGCCCTCCCCGACCCGCGACCCGCGCCCGCCGGTTTAGGGTCCCCCCGACAATAAAGGTTAGCCGCGATGCCCGCAGGGACCCCCGCCCAGATTCCAACGCGGTCGTTAGATAAAAAAAACAAAGCGCGTAAAGGTGCAGGTTTCACGCAAACAACCCACTTCTGAAACAAATGGCTTTAACTGAATAAAAAAAGTGCTATATTTCGCAAAAATAAGCCGAATTTATGGGATTACGCGCATGGCAGAGGTGGAGAAAAAAGTCGAAACACGGGGCAGGCCAAAGCTTTCTGAAAATACAAGATTGACCGGAAAGCAACTCAAGTTTGTCGAACTGATCGCGACACGCGAGGGACAAGACACGTTACGAAATTTGGCCGTTGAAGCCGGGTTTAGTGTCAGCGGGGCGCATACGCGTGCCTACGAGATGCTCAACCCTAGAAAATCACCCCACATCGTAAAAGCACTTAAAGAACGAAGGGCCGAACTTGCTGAAAAGTACGAGGTCAGCTACGCAAGGCATATACGCGACCTGCAGCACATCCGCGATGAAGCTATAGCTGCGGGCGCATACTCTGCTGCGGTTCAAGCGGAGAAGGCTCGTGGCCTAGCGCAGGGCGATATTTACGTCAGTAAGTCTGAGGTTCGCCATGGATCTATTGATCAGATGAGCAAAGCCGAGGTCAAAAAAGCTTTGGATGAGCTAAAACGCCAACTTGGCGAGAAGGTGATAGATGTCGAACCAGACAGAGTCGAGCTTTTGGAAGCAAGTCAAGACGGGGCTATCCAACACTGATGTAGTTTGCACGCGGATTGAGAACAGCAGCACGCCGGGCGTACCGGATCTATTGTTACTCGACCGTCAGAAGAACTTTCATTTGTTAGAGCTAAAGGTCGCGAAAGGTAACAAAGTGCTGCTTAGTCCGCATCAGGTGTCTTTTGCTACGCGGCACAGGGGCGCTAACTCGTGGATCGCGGTCAAAAAGGATGACACCGTGTACTTGTACCGGTCGGATCAAGCGATAGAAGTTTTTGAAGACGGCCTGCGGACCGTGGCCCACGGCTCGTTTACCAAGCCTATTAACTGGGCAGAGTTACTTACCACCATAGAAAATTATAGGGTCCCCCTTGAACCTTGATACTCAGACTGATGCAGACGTACAGAAACTTCGCTTAGAGCTTCGTTTAAAGCAATTGGAGAAGGTAGAAACTTGTCAGAATGAATTTTTACCATTTGTACGCTCTATGTGGCCGGAGTTCATTGCGGGTCGGCACCACCATTTGATCGCGGAGAAGATGGAGCAGATCGCCTCTGGGAAGTTGAAACGATTGATTATCAACATGCCGCCGCGTCATACGAAAAGTGAGTTTGCTTCTTATTTGTTTCCGGCGTGGATGATAGGTCGTAATCCGTCGATGAAGATCATTCAGGCCACGCACACCACCGAACTAGCGGTAAACTTCGGTCGTAAGGTAAAAAATTTGCTGGAAACGGACGAGTACAAGGAAATTTTTGACGATACGAAGCTGTCTGCGGACAGTAAGGCGTCTGGCCGGTGGGACACAAAGTCGGGTGGTATGTACTACGCGGTGGGCGTGGGGTCGAACTTGGCGGGACGTGGTGGTGATTTGATCATTATTGACGATCCGCACTCCGAGCAGACGGCGATGTCGGCGAGTGGGTTTGAGAATGCATGGGAGTGGTACACGGCGGGTCCCCGACAACGTCTCCAGCCGGGCGGTGCTATTGTTTTGGTGCAGACTCGGTGGTCAGAAAAGGACATGACGGGGAATTTGGTGCGTCAAATGACTAAAGACCCCCATGCGGACCAGTGGGAAGTGTTGGAATTACCTGCAATTTTTGAGTCGGGGGACCCCTGTTGGCCGGAATTTTGGAAAAAAGAAGAATTAGAGTCGGTTAAGGCGTCAATCCCGTCGTATCAGTGGAATGCGCAGTACCAGCAGAACCCGACTTCTGAGACCTTGGCTATTTTGAAGCGCGAGTGGTGGAATGTTTGGGAAAAAGACCACATTCCGAACCTTCATTACGTGATTCAAAGCTACGATACGGCGTTTAGTAAGCGAGAAACGGCTGACTACAGTGCGATTACGACGTGGGGAGTGTTTTACCCCGAAGAAATTGGTGGTCCGGCTCATTTAATACTGCTTGATGCGAAAAAAGGGCGGTGGGATTTCCCAGAATTGAAGGAAGTTGCGTTAGATCAGTACAAATACTGGGAACCAGAGACGGTTATTGTGGAAGCGAAGGCGTCAGGGACCCCTCTGACTCAGGAATTGCGTCAATTGGGCATTCCGGTGGTAAATTTCACGCCCAGCCGTGGAAATGACAAGCTTTCTAGGGTACACAGTATATCTCCGTTGTTTGAAGCTGGTATGATTTGGGCACCGGACGAGTCATGGGCGCAAGAAGTGGTGGAAGAATGCGCTGCTTTTCCTAACGGGACTCACGATGACTTGGTGGACAGCACCACACAGGCGCTGATGCGCTATCGGCAGGGTAACTTTGTTCAGTTGCCCAGTGATGATTGGGAAGATGACGAGGGATCTATGAATATAAGGGCGGGCGCATACTATGGTTAATCCAATCATTCCGGTGGCGACGTTGATTGCTAGATTGAACGCGGCTCGTAGTAAAGCTTCAAAGTTAAACAAAGAGCTTGTTACTGAGTCGATGAAGCCTCGCACGCGTAAAATGAAAGAGAAAGAATTTAGGGAAACGCTCGAAAGAGCGAAAGATCTAGAAAAACAAATCCCACCGGACACGCCCGGATTTGCTATGGGAGGCGGCGTTATGCAACGACGTACTCCGGTAACTAGTGGCCTCACCAACCTGCTTAGTAAATACAACACTTCGGGACCCTTGGCCGGTGCCGGAAATGTTCCACGTGGAACAATGCCTGTTCAGATGAACCGAGGCGGTCGGCCAGATTACATGCAGTATGATCGTGGCGACTATGCTCGATCTTCAAATACGCCCGGCATGGGTCCTGCGATGATGAATCCGGGTTTTAGTCTAATAAGCCCGGAAGCTATCCGTGCTGCTATAGCAGCTTCGCAATCAACTCCAGCGGAACCTCCTGCGGCTCCTATAGTTAGCGCACCGCCGCCCGCGCAACAACAAACGGCTCCGTTTACGCCCTCTAGTGGAATTGTTGCGGGCGGACCGGCACCGGGCGAATACGATACGGAAGTGATCAAAGATGATGATGGGATTATCCTAGAGGGCAGAACCGAGATACCGCAACCCGATCCTTTACCCCCACCGCCCCCTCCACCGGTGGTGGATGTAGTGCAACCGCCAAGTCCGCCGATGACTCCGCCGCCTATGCTGCCACCTGCCCCGGATTTACCGCCACCGGTATACACACCGCCGCCGCCAACTGAGGTAACGGTGCCCACGGAGCCGATGTTTACGCCTCCGCCTATAGCAGACACCCCGGATCTTCCTACGCCGGGAATGTTGTCTGATGCAGTCGTTGATTTTGATATTTCAGACGAAATTACGCCTCAGACGGAAGGCTATGCAACTACTCGTGGAATGAACATTGCCGCCACAGGTGACCCTTTTGGCGATGCGGTAGAGGGCGAGTACCAGATGCCTATCTACAAGCCGCAAGTGTCGGCTGGGGCAATGCCTTTCTTGAGCGTTCGTTACGGTCGCCCGACAACGCCGTCTGACCAACCGCCGCCAAGATCGGATCAGTACTCTACCGGAAGTTTGGGCAGAGCTAATTACGCGGAAGCCTTGGCGAATTGGGAACGGCTGTACGGCCCGGTTGAAGACTATCAAGCGCCTGATACTGATGCGGTTATGGGGGATACTAGCGCCGCCGAGTCTACCGGTAGTGTCAGCGGGGTTCCTTCGGGCACAAACTTTTACCCCGAACCACCGCCGGTCAGGCGTGGTGGAGGCATAGGTGCAACAACTCTTTATAACGCCCAAAAATTGGCATGGGAACAGCAATACGGCCCCGTCGAGGACTACTACGCGGCGCAAGAAGCCGCGCAAAACAACAACATTAATGTGTATTTAAGTCGTCAGGGCGAAGAAGCAGTAGCGGCCCAATACGGCTATACGGTTGAGCAGCTTAGGTTAGTGAACGAAGATCGAAGAAACCAAGGGTTGCCTCCGCTTGGCGAGCTTATTTCGGGGATTGACGTAAACCCCAGCTTTTAGGAAAAAATTATGGCAAATGGCGATAGACCCCCAGTTTCGTTGATGGACAGAGAGGGCATGGATCTTTCTGAAGAAGAACTGCTTTCTGTAGAAGTCGAGGCGCTTCCTAACGGCCTTGATACCAACGGCGTGATGAGCGTTGAAGGTGTAGAAGTAACCCAAGATGAGGATGGCGGTGTCACCTTTGACTTTGATCCGCTGCGAAATAAAGACCGTGAAGACGATTTTTTCGACAATCTAGCGGAATTTATGTCGGAATCCGAGATGGCGGAAGTAGCCAATGACCTGATGGAGCAATACGACGCCAATAAGGCGTCTAGGCACGATTGGGAAGAGGCTTACTCTAACGGCCTAGAACTACTGGGGTTCAACTACGAAGAGCGCACAGAGCCTTTTAGGGGCGCTACAGGGGTGACACACCCCTTGCTTGCCGAAGCTGCTGTTCAGTTTCAGGCGCAGGCGTTTAATGAGCTATTGCCTGCGGACGGCCCCATACGAACCACGGTCCTTGGATCAACCACGCATGCCAAGTCTGAGCAGGCTACTCGTGTAAAAAACTTCATGAATTACTACATCACCAACGTGATGGAAGAGTACACCCCTGAATTTGATCAAATGCTGTTCAACCTACCTTTGGCGGGCAGTACTTTTAAGAAAGTTTACTTTGACGACACGTTGGGTCGTCCTGTCAGTAAGTTTGTACCGGCAGAACATTTGGTTGTGCCTTATGAAACATCGGACCTTGCAACGTGCCCGTGCATTGCACACGTAGTACGCACGTCGTTAAACGATCTGCGTAAACAGCAGATCGCAGGTTTTTACCGTGACATTCCTGTACTTCCCTCACAGTCAGGAAGCAGCAGTATTTCGGATGAAATCGACCATATTGACGGCGTAAGCGCCTCAAACATCGATTACGACTGCACTTTGTTGGAGTTTCACGCGGATTTAGACCTTCCCGGCTATGAAAACAAAGATGAAGACGGTGAAGAAACAGGCATAAAAGTGCCGTATATCGTCACTATTAGCGAAGAAAACAGCAAGATACTGGCTATTCGACGTAACTATGAGGAAGAAGATCCTCTAACTACAAAGATTCAATACTTCGTTCATTACAAGTTTCTGCCCGGATTTGGGTTTTACGGCCTTGGTTTGATTCACACAATCGGCGGTTTATCGCGAACCGCGACTGCTGCACTGCGTCAATTGATCGATGCGGGTACGCTTTCTAACCTTCCTGCTGGATTCAAGGCTCGCGGCCTGCGGATCAGGGACGATGATTCACCCTTACAGCCGGGTGAATTTAGGGACGTTGACGCGCCCGGAGGGCAGATTAGAGACAGTTTGATGCCGCTGCCGTTCAAAGGCCCAGATGGCACGCTTTTCCAGCTACTAGGCTTTGTAGTGGACGCTGCGCAGCGTTTCGCCACCATCACTGATATGAAAGTGGGTGACGCTAATCCAAACGCGGCTGTCGGCACTACGATAGCTATGATTGAGCAGGGCACTCGTGTAATGAGTGCTGTTCATAAGCGGTTACATTACGCCATGAAGATTGAGTTCAAGATCTTGGCTCGTGTAATGAAAGAGAGCTTGCCTCCGGTTTATCCGTATGAGGTGCCGGGTGCGGAGTCTACGGTTAAGGCTACTGACTTTGATGACAGGGTAGACGTACTTCCTGTGTCTGATCCTAACATTTTCTCGCAAAGTCAGAGAATCGCGTTGGCTCAGACTGAGCTACAGATGGCGATGCAGGCTCCGGATATTCACAACATCCCCGAGGTTTACCGCCGGGTGTATGACGCATTGGGCGTTAAGAACTCTGACATGATCTTGCGGGCGGACACGCCGAACGAGATTGCACCGAAAGATCCGGCGCAAGAAAACATCGATACGCTTGAGAACACGGCGTTACAGGCTTTTAAGGGTCAGAATCACGCGGCACACATGCAGTCGCACATTCTTTTTGTAACGGGCGGGATGGCCTCACAAATGCCTAATGTGCAGTTGTCGATTCAAAAACACCTGTTGAACCACATTCAGCTACAGGCCGAAGAGCAGGCCGAACAAACCTTTACGCAGCAGAACCCGAATGTAGCGTTGACAGACCCTGCAACAAACCAGCAGTACCAGATGATGGTTGCTCAGTTTGTGGCACAAGGAACTCAGCAGCTTGTTGATCTAGGCAAACAGATTCAGAATGCAGGACAGCCGCAAGGACCAGATCCGTTGATTCAGTTGAAGCAGCAGGAATTGCAGCTTAAATCACAACAAGAACAAAACGATATGGCGATGGAGCAGCAAGAACTACAGTTTGAAAGAGAAAAGCTTGCCCAGCGAGAAGCTCAGTTCCAACAGCGCCTGCAAAGCCAAGAAAACCAAACCGCTGCGCGCATCGATGCGGGTATGCAAAGAGAGTTACTCAAGCAACAAAACAATAGAGGTGATCTATGACAGGTAGAGTAAAAACCATGGGTTCTCCCATAAAAGAACCGCCCAAGCCCGTAAACAAGGCCGACATTAAAGGCCAAGGAAGTATTCCGTATGCCACTTTGACGGAAGAGGCTACCCCGAACACGGAAAAGGGTAAGGTGTTTCGAGGTAAAAAGCGGGGTATGGGCGCTGCTGAAAGAGGCGGTCGCTACATTAGCTGTTAAGTATTTGATTTCCTGTGCCAAAGACGCGAGAATATGAGATATCGTCGGATAATTAAGGACACTTAGATTGGACGGTATCGATATTGTGCAGTATGTCCGAAAGACGCTGCTGGATCGCAAGGCCCAAATTACCGAGCTAATGTCGGAAGGCGGGATTAAAGACATGGAACATTACAGGGAGTGTATGGGAGAAATTCGCGCATGCGATTACGTTCTCGTAGAGCTTTCTGAAATGCTAGACAAACAGGAAATGATGGATGTCTGAAGTTAAAGAAACCTTGGACTTGTCCAAGGTATACGTTTCGGAAGAGGAACGCGTACTAGACCCTTCTCTGATTGAAAAATCCGCAATTGAAAGATTGCCGCAACCTACGGGTTGGCGCGTGTTGATCATGCCTTTTCGCGCTCCGCGAAAAAGCAAAGGAGGTATTTTACTAAACACCAAGACTCTAGAGGAAGATGCTATTCAAACTAACGTTGGGTATGTGCTTCGTTTGGGTCCTGATGCGTACAAAGACGGCGAAAAATATCCGCGAGGCGGGTGGTGCGAAGAAAATCAATGGGTGATTTTCGCACGTTACGCTGGATCTAGGTTCCGTTTAAACGGAGAAGACGCTGCTGTATTTGGTAGCGAGGTTAGGATTTTAAATGACGATGAGATCTTAGCCACAATCCTTGACCCTACTGATATTCACCATAACTAAGGGACATGCAAATGAGTGAAGCAAAAGCTGCTCACGAAGCCGATGACGGCCAAGTAGAGCTAGAATTTACGGAAGAAGCCCAAGAAGTAGAGATTGAAGCCACCCCCGACACCGAAGCAAGTTCGGAACCGGTTGTAGAAGAATCCAATGACGATGAGCATGAAAAGTATAGCCAAGGCGTTCAAAAGCGCATAAACCAGCTTACTAAGCGGGCTAAAGAGGCGGAAAGGGAGCGCGAAGAAGCGTTACGTTACGCTCAAACGATTCAGACAGAAAACACTTCTGTTAAACAAAGACTGCAATCGTTAGATCAAAACTACATAACCGAGTACGGTAACCGTGTAGTTTCTGAGCAAACTAGGGCCAAGGAAGAGTTAAAGACCGCTATTGAAACCGGTGACGTAGATCGTCAAATGGCTGCGCAAGAACGCATCGCACAGCTTACTTTAGCCGCAGACAAGCACGCTCAAGCCAAAGCCCAGCGGCAGGCTCAAGCGGAAGCTCAAGCTCAAGCTCAAGAACAGCAGCTTTACACTCAACAACAGCCTCAATACCAACCTGCCCCATCAGTCCCTGCTCCCGACGCTAAAGCAGAAGAATGGGCAGAAAAGAATGATTGGTTTGGAACTGATGACGCAATGACCTTTGCGGCTTTCGGTTTACACAAAAAACTCGTTCAAGATGAAGGGTTTGACCCCTCTAGCAATGATTACTATGATGCGCTAGATTCTCGAATGAGAGATGCATTTCCACACCGGTTTACTGATGCGGAAGATGCACCACGAAATAATCGTTCAGGGCAATCTGTTGCGGGTGTTTCCCGTAACAAGTCCTCTGGACGCGGCAAAAAGGTTCGCCTCTCCCCGAGCCAAGTAACAATTGCCAAAAGATTGGGAGTGCCACTCGAAGAGTACGCAAAATACGTTAAGGAAGGACAATGACTGATAATCAACAAGATGAAATTGATGCCATCAAGAGAACTTCCCGCGCAAAATCATCTCGGGCTACACAGGTTAAAAGAAAACCGTGGAGTCCACCGTCTAAATTAGACGCGCCCCCTGCGCCAGAAGGGTTCAAACATCGTTGGATACGTGCGGAAGTGCGTGGTTTTGAAGACCGCACTAACATTTCTTCCCGTATGCGAGAAGGCTACGAGTTAGTTCGACGCGATGAGTACCCGGATTTTGAGGCACCTACTATAGAATCAGGGAAATATGAAGGCGTGTTTGGTGTTGGCGGATTGCTTCTGGCAAGAATCCCGTTGGAAACGGTTGCAGAACGAACTGAATATTTCGAGAGAAAGAATGCAGATCAGATTGAAGCCATTGAAACGGACGTTCTTCGCGAGAATGCACACTCGACTATGGTGATTGACAAACCAGAACGTCAATCCCGTGTAACTTTTGGTGGTCCTCGTAAGTAAAGCTTTTAGGAGCAAATAATGGCAAATCAAGAAACCGCTTACGGGCTTCGTCCTATTGGACTTGTCGGCGCAGCCGCAAATTCAAACGGAATTACCGAGTACGAAATTGCCTCTAACAACACAAACGCTATTTTTCAATACAGCATCGTAGTTCCGACTGCGGCTGGTGTTATTGATCAAGCAGGCGACACGGCGGGCGGTACAACTGCTGCGCTAGGTGTGTTGGTGGGAATTCAGTACATGGATTCGGTATCGAAGAAGCCTGTTTATTTAAACTATTGGCCCGGTTCAGCTAGCGTTAGCGTTGACACGAACTTCCCTGTCAAAGCTCTCGTTGCAGATAACCCGATGCAAACTTTCCAAGTCGCTACAGACGCAAGTATTACCGACCGAGCTACGGCTCTGACGGCTGTTTTTGCTAATGCAAGCCTTGGTACGTCTGCTCGAACGGGCAGCACGGATACCGGACGCTCAAACTCAGCGTTGGGTGTGTCTACGATTGCAACCACGGCAACTCTGCCGCTTAAAATCATGGGTATCGTCGATGACGACGCCAACAGTGATTTTGCCGCAGCAGGTATTGGTTTGGTTGTAAGAATTAATTCACACTACAACTCTCCGAATGCGCGTTTCGATTCACAAACCACTGCCACGACAACTGGCATCTAGGGTAGGAGAAATTCAATGCCTATTACACGCGCCCAACTGGCGAAAGAGCTTGAACCCGGCCTAAATGCTTTGTTCGGCTTAGAATATGATCGTTACGACCAAGAGCATGCTGAAATCTTTGACGAAGAGTCCTCGGACAGAGCGTTTGAAGAAGAAGTAATGCTTTCTGGCTTCGGCACTGCCCCTGTGAAATCAGAAGGTGGCGCTATCTCGTTTGATGCCGCGCAGGAAACATATACTGCACGGTATTCGCACGAGACAATCGCGCTGGCTTTTTCAATCACTGAGGAAGCTATCGAAGATAATCTCTATGACAAGTTGGCAGCACGCTATACTCGTGCGCTGGCACGTTCTATGTCACAAACCAAGCAGATCCGTGCAGCTAGTGTACTGAACAATGCGTTCAGCGCGGCTAGTCCTATCGGTGACGGTTCGGCTTTGTGTGCAGCAGATCACCCGTCTATTTCGGGTAATCAGTCGAACGTTCTGGCAACTGCTTCCGATCTTAATGAAACGTCTCTTGAGCAGATGTTGATTGATATCGCAGGCTTTACCGACGAGCGTGGCCTGAAAATTGCTGTTCGCGGAATGAAACTAATCATTCCAAAGGAACTGCAATTTATCGCAGAACGAGTTTTGAACTCAGCCCTGCGTCCCGGCACTGCCGACAACGACACTAACGCACTCAAGTCTATGGGTATGCTTCCAGAGGGAGCAGTGGTAAACCACTTCCTGACAGACACTGACGCGTTTTTTGTCAAAACCGACGCCCCTAATGGCTTCAAACTGTTTCAAAGAACAGCCATCAAAACTGCGATGGAAGGTGACTTTGATACTGGAAACATGCGCTTCAAAGCGCGTGAGCGATATTCGTTCGGTGTTTCCGATTGGAGATCCGTTATCGGCACTCCCGGTGCATAAGTTTGTAAAAACTTGTGAAAAAGAAGGGGCACATTGTTGCCCCTTTCTTTTTTGTGTATGCTAAAACCATCCCTGACAGTCGCATGTTGCGACTGACATGACCCAAGACAGGAGATAGACATGGGACAAACAACATTTTCAGGACCAGTAAGGTCCGAGCGCGGCTTCACCCCGGCGGGTTCAAATGCAGTAGTAGCAATTACGGCAGAAACAACCCTTACCTATGCAGACCATGTTGGTCGTATCATTGAAATTAACGATGCGGACGGTGCGGTTACGCTTCCAACAATTACCTCGGATACTATTGGCGCGACCTACAAGTTCATTGTTGGCACTGATTCGACTGATTTAGATGTCAAAACCGATGGCACGGACAAGTTTGTTGGTTCTCTTGCCGTAACAGGAACAACCACCAAGGCTTTTGCTCCGGGCGCGACTAATGACGTGATTTCGATGAACGGCACTACAACGGGTGGCGACAGAGGCTCAATTATTGAGGTAACCGCTATTGCTACCGCAGAGTACATGGTTTCAGGTTCTTTGGTTGGTTCAGGTACGGTTGCTACTCCATTCGCGGACTCGTAACAGGAGGCAATTATGGCTGATACAGTAGCCTCGCAAACGCTGTCGGATGGTCCGAAATTCACTGTTTTGAAGCTGACCAACATTTCTGACGGCACTGGTGAAAGCGCCGTCACGAAAGTTGATGTTTCGGCGTTGCAACCTAGCGCAGACGGTGACCCCTGTACGGGAGTCACTATCGAACGAATTTGGTGGCAATGTATTGGGATGAAAGTCCAAATATTGTGGGATGCCAGTACGGATTTGTTTTGTATCGAACTAGGTGAAAACCAGAGTGGTGATCACGACTACACAAAATTTGGCGGTTTGACGAACAACTCCGGGTCGGGCAAAACAGGTGATGTAAACTTCACCACAGTGGGTCACACGGATGCAGACACATACACAGTTATCCTGTACTTGAGGAAAAACTTTTAGTAAGGAAACTTAATATGGCAACAACCAAAGATGCTAAAAGACTTCCTTCCGGTCGAATAAAGTATCGGGGTGAAACGTTTGCAGGTTTTAACAAGCCCAAACGAACCCCCGGAAAAGCCAAAAAAAGTGCTGTTCTTGCTAAAAAAGGCAGTGAAATCAAGCTAGTTAGGTTTGGTGATCCAAAGATGTCGATTAAAAAAGATCAGCCGGGAAGGAGATCTAATTTTCGCGCTAGGCACAATTGTGACACGGCTAAAGATAAGTTTTCTGCTCGCTATTGGTCGTGCAAAGCATGGTGATGACCCGTGGAGACATGCCTAAAGGTTTAACGTACTACCGTAAAGGCGGTGCTGCGTCAAAAAAAAGCAAGGGCAGTAAAATCTGCCCTGCGGGTAAAGCATGGGCAAAAAGGACGTTTGACACGTATCCTTCTGCGTATGCCAACATGGCCGCGTCTAAGTATTGCAAAGACCCTAATTACGCAAAAGGTAGTAAGAAGAAAAAGTAATGGGTGAACTGAAGAAATGGCGAGAACAGAACTGGGTTCGCATCGATAGTGAAGGCAACATTGTTGGTAAATGCGGCACTTCTCCTGACAAAAAGAACCCTGATCGTTGTTTGCCGGAGTCTAAAGCTCGTTCTTTAACTAAAGCAGAACGCGCTGCTACCGCACGTAAAAAGAAAAAAGCGGGAAAAACGGGTAAGACGGTTGTGTCTAACACTAAAAAAGCCACTGTTAAAGGCATGCGCGAAGGCGGTGCTGTCCGCAAGGAAATTGCGAGGGGCTGCGGTGCTGTTTTAGAAAACCGCAGAAAAGTAACTAAACACCTGTGAGGTAGCTATGTCGGTAGTAAATTTGGGCAACGGTGCCCCAAAACAAAAGACTGCAAAAAAGAAAGTTTCTGCCATGAAGTCCAAAGGCATGAAGATGGGCGGTGCCCTGATGAAGTCCAAAGGCATGAAGATGGGCGGTGCCCTGATGAAGTCCAAAGGCATGAAGATGGGCGGTAAAGTGTCCAAAATGAAGTCTAAGGGCTATCGCCAAGGTGGAAAGGTAAGCAAGTAGAGCATGGCTTACCTACAGTCGAACATCCCGCACTTTAAATGCTGGGTAAGAAAAGAGTTTACGCATAACCACGAGGCTTACCACGGCGAGTTTTTGCACGCCATGGCTGTTGCCGTGACTACGATGCCTTGTAGATGTCTGAGTTTTCAGATGATTTTCACGGGTATTGAAGCAGAGGGTGAGGAAGAGGATACCGTGCATGGCGGTGCCATGTGGGCAAGGATGCCTATAACCGCTTTGGTAGCGGATGTTCCTTTGGAGGAATGGCCGGAACCTATGGCGGTGCATGACGCACAGCCTTGGGACTGTTCCTCGCACCACCACGCTGTTTATGTTTTAGATCGTGCAACGCCATGCCCTTGGATGGCAAAAATTGGTGGAGAAATGTATCCCGCCAAGTATCTTTTCACAGTAGACTACACCGAGAGTGAAATTGCGGATGACCCAGCACAGCACAAACAAAGTCACGTGCTGCAACTTTTAGATGCGGGGGAGTGGACAGGTAACATCGTTGCATTACCAAACAACCGGGTTCGTGTGACGCACCCCGCGTGGTTTGAAACGGGTACAGGCGCTCCAGATTTTAAGCCTTCGGCGCACATACATTACTCGAAGTCTGATTTAGACTACGTCCTTGATGTGAACCGTGTATTCGATAATTTATACCATGACAACGAGTAACAGCAAAAATTTTGAAATTGATGTAGCTGAATACATCGAAGAAGCTTTTGAGCGTTGTGGCTTAGAGGTTAGAACCGGCTATGACTTGGTCACTGCAAAACGTTCGTTAAATTTGTTATTCGCTGATTGGGCCAACCGTGGCCTTAATCAGTGGACGATTGAGCAAACGTCTCTCACGGTTGCCTCTGGAATTAGCGAATATCCCGCAGGAACTTTGTCTTTACCTGTAGCTGCTTCAGCCAGTTTTTCGGTAGGGGAAGCGATTACAGGCGGCACCAGCGGTGCCACTGCTTCTGTAATAAGTAAAACTAGCGCCACTTCAATGTCTACCACTGTTCCAACAGGTACGTTTTCTGCCGGTGAAACGATCACAGGTGGCACCAGTGGCGCAACCACCACCGTTTCTGCTGCGCAAGATTTTAGTGACGTGCAGTCCACTATCGACATTTTGTCCACGGTGGTGACTCGTGACGGCACTGACTTTGAAATAGACAGGTTGAGCCGCTCTGAATTCTTAAACATCCCCTCAAAATCACAGACAGGTCGACCAAATCAATTCTTTTTAGATCGTCAAATAACTCCTGTGCTAAAAATTTGGCCGGTTCCGGACAATAGCACCGATATTGTCAAGTTTAACCGCCTGACTCGTTTGGACGATGCCGATACTTTTACCGACACGGTAGATGTTCCTTTTCGTTTTTACCCTTGTTTAGCCGCAGGATTGGCTTACTACCTGTCTATGAAGAAAAATCCTCAGATGATGGGTATGCTAAAAAGTGTTTATGAAGAAGAAATGATCCGGGCTATGGAAGAAGATCGGGATAGAGCTTCTTTCCGGATCAGCCCTCCGGCCTATAACTACGGGGTGTAGCTATGACTTTTGCTTCAGGGAAAAATGCATACGGTATCTCTGACCGATCTGGTTTTCGATATAAACTAAACCGGATGCGAAAAGAGTGGAACGGTAGCTTGGTAGGATTTGACGAGTTTGAGCCAAAGCAACCTCAATTGTTGCCCCTTCCAAACGTAAATGACCCGCAAGCTTTAAAGAATCCTCGTCCGGACCGTGTTGAACCTCTGCTGGTTTCAGTGGGTGTTCCCACGGTAGAAAGTCCGAATGGTCAGCCTGTGACGGGATTCACGCAAGTTGGCGAAGTAACAGTGGTGGTGGCATGAGTTTTACTTTAGCTTCGTTAAAATCATCGGTACAAGATTACTGCGAAACTTCGGAAACTACGTTTGTTTCTGACCTAGATACGTTCATACAAGAAGCAGAAGAGCGCATATTAAAAAATGTTTCTTTACCTGTTTTTAGAAAAAACGTTGCCGGAAGTGGATCTACGGGGAACCCCTATTTATCTACCCCTACTGATTTTTTAGCGTCTTACAGTTTGGCGTTGATTGACAGCAGTGTGTACACGTACCCTTTGTTTAAGCACGTTTCTTTTATACGGCAGTACTCGCCAAACCCTGCAACAACAGGTGTTACCAAGTACTATGCTTTATTTGACGACAACACGTTTATTTTATCTCCTACCCCGCCGTCTGATTACACCTACGAGTTACACTATAAATATCGCCCAGCTTCCTTGACCACTACTTCAGGGTCAGAAACGACTTGGCTTTCGGACAACGCTCCGGACGCGCTTTTGTACGGAACCTTGGTGGAAGCCGCCACTTTTTTAAAAGTCCCAGAAGAAATAGCTCAGTATGAGCAGCGGTTTTCACAAGCCGTGGCTTCTTTGAAAGCATTGGGCGAAGAGTATGGCGCAAGGGATGAATACCGATATGACATTGCTAGGGGATAAGATAAAACATGCTGATTGAAGCGCCACAGATGGAAATAGGAAATGTAATCGTCACTACCACGGCGGATGGTGGACACGATCCTGCGTTCTGGGCGCAATCTGCGGCAGACCGTATTGTAAGCGTAGGTAGCAGTTGCCACCCTGCAATAGCGCAGCAAGCGCAAGCATTTAAGGAGGCGGTTAGGGCTACGGCACTACACTGCATACAAGAGGCAATTAAAAGTGATAGAACCACTTTGATTGCTGAATTTGAACGTCAAGGCCATAAAGACATGGCAGACATAATTAGGAGTCTATAATGGCTATTACGACTGCAATGTGTACGTCTTTCAAGCAAGAGCTTATGGAAGCCAAGCACAATTTTTTGGCTAGTGGTGGCAACACCTTTAACTTGGCGCTTTATACAAGCAGTGCTTCTTTAGGCGCAGGTACTACCGCATACACGACATCTAACGAAATATCTGGAACGGGATACACCGCTAAAGGCGCTTCTCTGACGAATGTAAACCCAACAACGTCTAGCACTACCGCTTTTACGGACTTCGCTGACCTTACGTTTAGCTCAAGCAGTATTACTGCAAGGGGCGCACTTATTTTTAATGACAGCGCGTCAGGCGACCCTGCTGTATGTGCGTTAGATTTTGGTGGCGATAAGACATCTAGTTCAGGTGACTTTACGATTCAGTTCCCAACAGCGGATGCGTCTAACGCGATTATCCGTATCGCATAGCGGATAGTACATGGCTAACATCAACGGCTGGGGCCGTGGTGGTTGGGGTGAAGGCGCGTGGGGATCTCCCCTACCTGTCGAAGTCACAGGCACCGCAGGAACGGGTGCAATTGGCTCCGTCACAGTTGTTGAGGGGGCTGGAGTTGCCGTATCTGTTACAGGCGTATCTGCCACAGGTGCTGTCGGTACAGTTACTGTTGGCGCTGATGCGAATGTCTCTGTAACAGGCGTTGCCGGTACAGGCTCTGCTGGTTCAGTTTCTGTTGTTGAAGGCACTGGAGTTGATGTCTCTATCACAGGGGTATCTGCTACAGGTGCTATTGGCACTGTAAGTGTCGATCTAGGTATAACTGTACTGCCCACAGGTGTTACAAGCACTGGTGCGGCAGGTTCAGTAGCCGTTGTTGAGGGATCTGGGGTTGATGTTTCTGTTACAGGTGTGGCAGGAACGGGTGCCGTTGGCACTGTTGATGTTGATCCAGATGCTGTAGTCACAGGTGTTTCCGCAACAGGTGCTGTTGGCTCAGTAACTGTTGTTGAAGGATCTGGTACATCATTCGCCGTCACCGGAGTCTCTGGCACTGGCGCTGTCGGTGTTGTTGACGTTGATCCAGACGCTGTAGTTACGGGTGTTTCTGCAACAGGAGCTATTGGTTCAGTCAGCGTTGTCGAAGGCTCTGGCACATCATTTTCTGTTACAGGCGTTGAGGGAACAGGGGCTGTTGGTTCGGTCACTGTATCAGCGGTTAGAAATGTAACCGTCTCCATAACAGGCATTGAAGCTACCGGCGGCATTGGTTCGGTCACCGTTGTTGAGGGGACAGGTGTTACTGTTTCTATCACAGGTGTTGCGGCTACAGGCAGCGTTGGAACACTTACTGTAACAGGGGATGCAGATGTCGGCGTTACAGGTGTTGAAGGAACGAGTTCTGTTGGTTCCGTTACGGTTACTGAAGGTTCGGGTATTACCTTTTCTGTTACGGGAGTGGCAGGAACGGGATCTGTCGGAACGGTTATTGTATCGGCAGGCGCGATTGCTAGTGTTTCTGGCGTTTCTGGTACTGGAGCGATTGGTACAGTTACACTCGAAGCTGATGCTAATGTCTCAGTCACTGGTGTCTCAGGCACTGGAGAGATGGGCACAGCTACCGTTGTCGCAGCAGCTAATGCGGCTGTCACTGGCGTTCAAGGAACGGGTGAAGTCGGTGATGTAACCGTATCTTTCGATATAACGGCATCTCCAACGGGAGTTGCGGGTACAGGGGCTGTCGGGGTTGTCGATGTTGACCCAGATGCGGTAGTCACCGGAGTTGTAGGTACTGGCGCAGTAGGTTCTGTCACCATAATCGGTGCAGCAAATGTTAGTGCTACCGGCGTTGCGGGTACTGGGGAAGTTGGAACTGTTTCGATAGAACAAGAAGTAGTTGTTCCCGTAACAGGAGTTGCAGGCACAGGTGCTGTTGGCTCAGTCACTGTTTCGTTTGAGACAACAGCCTCTCCAACAGGGGTTTCAGCTACAGGTGAAATTGGTAATGTAACCTTCATTGGAGGCATAACCGTTGTACCGACAGGAGTTTCGGCAACGGGCGAAATAGGATACTTTAACGTCTGGGGGCTTGTAGATGACTCTCAAACGCCAAATTGGAATAATATAACGGACAGTCAGACACCCGGATGGTCTGAAGTGTCAGATAGTCAAACGCCGAATTGGACGGCGGTTACAGACACACAGACACCCGGATGGTCTGAAGTGTCGGATAGTCAAACCCCTAACTGGGATGAGGTAGCTTAAAGATGGCAACTTACGTTAACGATCTTAGATTAAAAGAAATTTCAACAGGCGATGAGTCGGGGACGTGGGGCACAAGCACAAACACCAACCTAGAATTGATAGCGGAGGCTTTTTCCTTTGGCACGGAAGCTATTACGACGAATGCTGATACTCATACTACTACTATTGCCGATGGCTCTACTGATCCCGGCAGGAGCATGTTTCTCAAGTATACAGGCACATTAGACTCTGCTTGCACCATTACGATAGGGCCAAACACGGTCAGTAAACTTTGGTTCATTGAGAACGCAACGAGCGGATCGCAGTCCATCATTATCAAGCAAGGCTCTGGTGCCACGATCACAATCGCTAATGGTCAAGTAAAAGCCATATACAGCGACGGTGCAGGCTCTGGTGGCGCGATGGTCGATGCTTTCCAAGACCTGTCTGTGCCTGATTTGTTCATTGACGATGACCTGACGTTTACCTCTGACAGCGCAGTCATCACGTTTGGCGCAGATGGCGATACGACCCTGACGCATACAGACGGTTCTGGCCTAACGCTTAATAGCACCAACAAGATTATGTTCAACGATGCGAGCCAGTTCATACAAGGCTCAAGCGCGACGGTCTTGGCTCTTGGCGCAACTGATGAGATAGACCTTACTGCCACGCTTATAGACATCAACGGTAACGCCGACGTATCAGGCACCGTGACCGCCACAGGCACTTCTGTGTTTGCCAGCTTAGACATCTCAGGCGACATTGACGTAGATGGCACTGCTAACCTAGATGTTGTGGACATTGATGGTGCTGTGGATATGGCTTCTACGTTGCAAGTGGATGGTGCTATTACGTCTTCTGCTGGCGCTACGATTACGGTTGCCGACAATTCCGACAATCTTACGCTAACGTCAACGGATGCGGATGCAAACGCTGGCCCTAATGTAAAACTTTACAGAAACTCATCATCTCCAGCAGACGGAGATAGCTTAGGCTTCATCAATTTTTATGGTGAAAATGATGCTGATGAAGAAACCCTATACGGACAAATCAGAGCATCTATAGCTGATGCATCAGATGGGTCTGAAGACGCTAGGTTTATAATTCAAACAGCCGTTGGTGGTACTCAAGAAACTAGCAGGGTAGAGCTAACAGGCACTGAAACTATTATCAACGAAGATAGCAAAGACCTAGACTTTCGCGTTGAGTCTGACGCAAACACTCACGCACTGTTTGTAGAAGGGTCTTCTTCTAACGTCGGTATTGGTACTAGTTCGCCTAGCACGAAACTTCAAGTAACAGGTAATAGTTCAAGCAGAAATACTATTGTTTCTAATGTAACCCTTGACGGTGGTACTACTGTAGCAAATCCATATGAAGGGTTTGGCTTCGGCATTAATTTTATTGGTAGGGATTATGGTAATGCTGTAAGAAATTACGCAAGTATTAATACCTTTATGCAGTCTAAATCTTCATCTTCAGGCGGTGGTGATGCAGGATTCACAACAGGATTAAGTTTCTATACAAATAACGGCGGCGCAAGCGGCACTAATCCTGAAGAACGTATGCGCATAGACTCAGCAGGCAACGTGCTGGTGGGTAAGACTTCTTCGTCTTTCGGAACAGATGGTGTTGAAATTAAAAATGACCAAATATGGTCTACTAATACTTCAAGTGACTGCATATCATTAAACAGAAAAACATCAGATGGTGCTATTGCTACATTCTACAAAGACGCCTCAACCGTAGGAAGTATAAATAATTTTAGCTCTACTGAGTTTGGACTTGTCTCACAAAAGAATTTAGTTTTAACCCAAAACACAACTACCGAAAGAAATCTTGTGTTTAGCAGTAGCTATTTTGGTTCTTTTGGCGCTGATGATGCGACAATTGATTTAGGGCGTTCGGTAGGACGCTGGAAAGACTTCTACTTGGCAGGTGATATTGCACACCTAGATACTGCCGGAAACGCACGATTGCTGTATGACAGAAGCTCTAACCTGCTTGGTAACGCTGGGACAAACTTGAGTTGCGCCAGCGCCTTGGTGGGATCTTCTGGTGCTTCGTTTGGTGAACTGATGACGGTAAACAGTAACGGCGCATCCTACAGCGCCCACCTTTTCGCTACATCTGGGGCTACGGCTCCGCTGATTTGTAGAAATCAAAACGGCGTTAGTGGCACAAGATCGCAAATAATTTTCTATTATGACGCTAGTTCTGTCGGAAGCATCACTTCAACTTCTTCAGGAACGGCTCTTGTCAGTTCATCAGACCAACGCCTAAAGGAAAACATCGTAGACGCTGATGACGCTGGAAGCAAAATTGACGCTATCCAAGTCCGCAAGTTCGATTGGAAGGTTGACGGTTCGCATCAAGAATACGGGTTTGTCGCCCAAGAGCTAGAGCCTGTCTTTAGTCACGCTGTTCACACAGCAGAAGATGACATGCAAACAAAGAGCGTGGACTACGCCAGCTTAGTTCCAATGCTTGTTAAAGAAATACAAAGCCTACGCGCTCGCGTACAACAACTGGAGAATGACTAATGTCTGCAACCTTTGAATGGGTCATCTCAACCCTTGAACGAGATCTTCTTCCCGAAGATATGAATGGCGCTGTGATCGTAGCGCACTGGCGATGCAATGCTTCGCAAACGCAAGGTTCTGGTGATGACGCCGTCACGTTTTACGCCTCGTCTTACGGCACCAGTGGGTTTACCCCAGACCCGTCTGCTTCCGATTACATCCCGTATGCGGATTTGACTGAAGCGGATGTACTTGGTTGGTGCTGGGCGGATGGCGTTGACAAAGATGCGATTCAAACGTCTTTGCAAGCCAACATTAACGGTCAAATCACGCCAACAACCGCTGATGGAGTGCCTTGGTAATGAGCGAAGAGCAAACAATCGTCATTAACGACGAAGAACATAACGTGTCTGAGTTGACTGTTGAAACCCAGATGCACGTTGCCCGTATCGCTGAGATTCGCCAAGAAATCGCACGTCTTCAAATGCAGATTAACGAGCGTCAGGTTGTGTTGAATGCTTACGGTGAAGCTGTTGTCAACGCAGTCAAGTCTGCTGGAGACGAAGAGCTAGAAGCGGAAGTGGTGCAGTAGACTATGGACGTGGGTTCGGTAAGCGGATCTGCTCAAGTTAGTTGGAAGCAGATTGCTGTTGAAAAACAAGAGCGTCTGCGTACAGGCGCGGAAGGCGAACCCGTGAAAGAGA
>Ga0181396_1000047_pt1 | contig 25969 bp, 29 predicted proteins | sample 19SPOviralmetaG_FD_130125 | JGI IMG/M metagenome (GOLD analysis project Ga0181396, IMG submission 130125) | Marine viral communities from the oligotrophic San Pedro Time Series (SPOT) site, San Pedro Channel, CA, USA - 19 SPOT_SRF_2011-01-11 | ecosystem: Environmental > Aquatic > Marine > Strait...
AATCTATGAAATTATATAATTCTGAGAACTTGATTTTTTTTGATAGTGAACTGCTGGCTATATCAGCACTGTTTGTTAAAAAAAAGAAATATTGCGCTCATATGATTGAAGAAGATGGTATGCCATGTGATAAATTATTAGTAAAAGGTCTTGATATAGTTAGATCTTCAACACCTAGACTATTTAGAAATAATATGAAAGATATTGTTGGTAAAATATTAAAAGGATATACTGAAAAACAAACAGATGAATACTCATATAATTTATATGATACGTTTAAGAAATGGAGTTTAAGTGATATTTCTTTACCTAAGAGTTGTAACAATTTAGGTAAATATGATATTAAAGATGATGGTAAAATTTTAAAATTCTTAAAAGGTACACCACAACATATGAAAGGTGCTATTCTATTTAATATATTAAGAGATAGATTTGGTTTAATTGATTTAGAACCTATAAAAGATAGTGAAAAATTTAGAATGATTATTTTAAAAGAAGGCAATCCTACTAAATATAAATGTATAGGTTATAATTCTTATCTTCCAAATGAATTTGAAATTGATGATACTTATATAGATAGACCTAAAATGTTTTCTCTTGGATATACATCACCAATGATAATGATATATGAGGCATTAGGATGGAATACTAATAAAGATTACTCTAAGAAATTTCAAGATATTGATGACTTATTTGATTGATTTAATTACCTTGAATTTTTAATTTTTATCATATAATATATCTTAATGTATTAAGAGGATATTACAATGTTTTATAGGACTACTATTGATAATAAATTAAAAGAAAGAATTGACCATCATTCAAAAGCTTACTCTTTTGAGGATTCAACGTATGAGCATCATCTAAGAACATCTATAATAGGTGTATGTGGTGCTTATACTTACTTGTGTCAATCTAGAGGTTTAGATAATGTTCCACCATTTCATTTATTAAAATTGGATAACTCAAATAAGTTAGATAGTGTCCCTTTAATACAAAATTTCAAGTTAATTAATGAAGAAGTTTCAATAATAACAACTAATTACTTTGATATTGATAATGAATTATATTGGGTTATCCCTGATGATTTAGAAAATAAAAGCATTATTCTAGGCGTATGTAAAGAAGAGGATAATGTTATGGAATATAAAATGTATGTTTATAAATCAATTGAAGAAATTTCAAATAAAATTAATAATGGAATATTAAAATTCAAAGATGTTTAAATATATTAAACGCTAAAAGATTGGAAATTATAGGTAGATTAAAAGGATAGAAATATTATGGATTTAAAACGTGAATTACATTATGATGAGGTTTATTTAATTCCTCAAAAGTCTGTTTTGAAAACTAGGAGTGATGCAGATTTATCATTAAGATTAGGAAATCATACGTTTGATATTCCTATTTGTCCAGCTAATATGAAATCGGTTGTAGACGAAAATACTTGTGAATTTTTAATAAGAAAAAATATATTTTATGTAATGCATAGAATATGTGATAATGAAGTAATTTATAATTTTGTAAAAGATTTTAATAAGAAAAATTTGATTGTTAGTATATCTATAGGTATTAAAGATAAAGATGCAGAATTATTAAAGAGACTAAAAGAAGAAAAACAAAGAATTGATTATATTACTATAGATATTGCTCATTGTCATGGTGATTATACATTAGATATGGTTGAAAAAGTAAGAGAATATTATCCAGACGTATATTTGATTGTTGGTAATATCGCAACAGGAGAAGCAGTAGAGTTTTTTGAGAATGCTAGGTTAAAAGAACCATTAAAACATAAAGTTGATCTACTTCGTTGTGGGATTTCAAATGGTTCAGGATGTTCGACAAAAAATAGTACAGGATTTTTAAGAAGAATGATATCAACTCTTATAGATTGTAATAATAAATGTCGTCAAATTAAACTAATGGCTGATGGTGGTATATCTGAGAATGGTGATTATATCAAAGCATTGAATTGTGGAGAACATGTAATATGTGTTATGGCAGGATCTATGTTTGCAGGATATGAAGAAAGCGCAGGAGATATTTTGGTTATTAATGATAAAAAAGTTAAAGAATATTATGGAAATGCTTCAGAGAAAGCGAAGGGTAATAAAATCCACGTTGAAGGAATAACTAAACTTATTCAATACAAAGGTGATATGAGTCATTATATTGATGACATTAAAATGTCATTAAGTTCAAGTGTATCTTATTCTGGTAAAGAGAAAATAATTGATGTATATAATGTTCCAATGGTAAGGTTTAGATAATAGGATAAAATAAGTATTATACATGTTTAATGTTTGGTATTTTATTAAAATATATTTAAAACTATTATTATGACAAAACAAGAAATAGATTTTATATTTGATACTGCTTATTATAGAATAGTAAAAGAAAAGGGAGTATATGTTATTTATTGTGGTTATCAATTTGTAAAATACATTCCTGCTGAACATAATGATTATGTTAGGATGAAATTTATAATAAAATCATTGAAACAATAACATAAAGGTAATAAAGAGGTTTATTTTACAATGAATAATAAAATAGAAAAAGGAGGATTTTATCAAATTACCTTCACTGATTTAACTACTTTGAAGGATTTCTTAAAATATAAAAGAATACATGCTTTTCAATTAAGATATGATAGTCTTTTTGGGGCATATAGTTACTTTTGTACTAGAAATCAATGTACCTATGTTATTGAGTCTAAATATAATAATGATTTAAAATTAATTATAAAAAATTATAAAATTTTATCAAAACTTAAACAATAACATTATAAATATCATTATGGATAATTGGTTATCTCCTTTTTATTGTTTTGGCGAATTATAGATTTGAAGCCAATTATCCTTTTTTATAAATATATATGCCAAAACAATTTTAGTAAGGAGATTAATTATGGGTAAAATTTTTTATACATATATTGAATGTAAGGAAGAAGCAAGTAAATATAATTCAAGATCTGAATTTAAAAATAATAATTCTTCTATATATAGATATTCATTAAAAAATAATTTCATGGATGATATATGTTTACATATGATAAAGGTTGTGAAATGGACTTATGATCTATGTAAAATAGAAGCATTGAAGTATAAAAATAAAAGCGACTTTAAAAAAGGTATACATGGATCTAGTGGTGCTTATAATAGAGCACAAAAAGAGGGATGGTTGGATTCCATATGTTATCATATGGAAAATCCTAAAAAGAAATGGAGTTATGATTATCTTATAACTCATTTAGAATATAATAAACCTAATATAATCCCATTATTTACTAAAGATGAATATAATAATTCTAAAGGAGTTGATTTATCAATAAAATTTAAAGATTGTAATCATATAACAAAAACTACTTCTAATAATTTAAAATTTGGTAAAACATTATGTAATAAATGTGATCTAATCAAATATAATGAGAAACAAAGAATATCATTTAAAGATTTATTAATTGATATTTATTCTATAAGAAAAGATATAACTATATTAAGCACTAGTGATGAATATAATTCACAAAAAGAAAAACCAAGTCGTCGTATATTAAGATATAAATGTAAAAAAGGTCATATTACAGAATCTAGAGTTAATAATATAAAGAATATTGACCATGAAATTTGTGAATATTGTAATAGAATAAATATATCACGATCATATTCATCTATAATAAAAAGTGTAGGTGATAGAAGTTATTTTTCTATATTAACTACAAAAGAAGATTATGAAAATGATAGAGCATATAAAAAAGAAAATAATATTAAAGTTCATTGTAGTAAATGTGATTCTATATGGTTTCCTAATATTGGTAATTTTGTATCTGGATCTGGTTGTCCAATTTGCGCCGCTAAAAATTTTTTATATGGTTATAACGAGTATAACTATTTTTTACCTTATTTAAAAAAAATATTAGAGAATATTGTTATAAAAGAACAATATGCTGTCAAAGTAAACGATATAAATTATTTTGTTGATTGTTATTTACCAAAATATAATATATGTATTGAATATGATGAAGCTCATCATTTTAAAAATGGAAAATTATGTAAAAATGATAAAATAAGACAATCTAATATAGAAAAAAAATTAAATTGTGTTTTTATAAGAGTTAATGATTGTGATTTTATGAAAGATAATACAATTATAAAATCATTATTACTTGAATATATTTCTTGATTATAGAATATAAATTTTATAATATACTTCATTATTTTTTATAGGAGAATATATGGAAGATATAATGAAAGATCTACTTGCAGCATCAAAGAAAGCGGATGCTAAGTTGCATAAGTATGCAGGGATTTTAAGTGATAAAGATGCTGATCCTGTACATTGGATTGATACAGGATCATATGCTTTAAATAGAGTAATTAGTTCAAGTATTAAAGGTGGTGTTCCTGAAGGTAGCGTAATTGCATTGGCTGGCGATGCTCAAACTGGAAAATCATTTTTAGCTAATAGAATTATTGCTAATGCACAACATGAGCATGATTATATATGTGTTCATTATGATACTGAAGGTGCTTTAAGTAGAAAGTTTGCTACTAATTTAGGTGTAGATCCATCTAAATTACTACATATAAATGTAGATACTGCTCAAGAGGTAAGAAATCATTGTGTAAATACACTAGAACCTATGATTGAAAAATATCCAAAACAAAAATTTATGATTGTATTAGACTCAGTGGGTAACATATCAAGTGAGAAAGAAAGATCCGATTTAAAGTCAGGAAAGACTAATTCTGATATGGGTGAAAGAAGTAAACAAATTAAATCTATGTTAAAAGAATTAACTAAATTTTGTACAAAAAATAAACTTATATTTGTATTTACAAACCATACATATAAGGATATTGCTTCTGCCCCAAACCCTGCATATGCAAAGACAGTCCAAAGTTCAGGAAAACAAGCTAGTTATATGCCTCATGTTGTTTTAATGTTATCAAAAAAAGATGATAAAGATGATACTAGTAAAGAGGTAAAGGGTGATATTATTACAGTAAATTGTGAAAAAAATAGATATTGTAAATCAAAAAGAAAGGTTCAAATTTATATATCTTATACTACTGGACCGAATAGGTTTTATGGTTTATTATCTGATATGGTTGAAGCTAAATTAATTGAAAAGGTTAATGAGAAAAACTATATAATACCTTGGATGAGTGATAGCAAAGGAAATCCTAAAAAGGTACATATCAATCAACTATATAAAAAAGAAAATAGAGATATTATTTTTAATGATGATATCATGACTGAGTTAGATGAATTTTGTAAAAAGCATTATGCTTATGCTACTATCACTAAATCAGATAGTGATCTTGATCTTGAGATAGAAGAGATTAGTGAACAAATTGATGAAGAAAATAAAGAAAATTCTTGATTTTCTTATAATTAGGTTATAATTAGTAAAATTTTTAAAAAGGAGTTTAAAATGAAATTTAAAATTAGCACAAGTCAAGTACAACAAATTATTGATGTGGTTCAAGATGATCCATATAAATTCGTCTTTAAAGTAATTTCTCTTTTAACTACATTGGAAAAAGATGATAGAGCGCAAGAGACACAAGAAAGTAATTCTTCACAAGAACTAGGTTTTTATATCACTCAAGAACAAGTTAATCTTGTTAGAACTTATCTACAAGAAAAACCTTTTAAGATTGTTTTCAATTGTATTAATCTTTTATCAACTCTAGAATCTGTACCTGATCAATCACAAGTTAGTAGTTCTTAATTAACTTGTTTTTGTTACTTAAATTGAGTGGTTGTTTTAACAATCACTCAATTTTTTATATAATTTATTAAAGAGGTATGGTTTGTTAGAAGATGTTCAAGATTTTATTTTAAAAGGCTTATTGGAAAATAAGACATATTTTAGGAATGTTATAAAAAATATAAAGTCTAATCACTTTGATGAAGGTCGTTCGGATTTAATAGATATTGTATATTCTCATTTTAAAAAATATGACAATATACCAACATATGATATTGTAACAACACATTTAAAAAAACAAAAAGGTGTTATTAGTGATGAGAGATTAAAAGTAATAATTAGAAGTTTAAAAAAAGCAAAATCACTTGATCTAAATGATTATGAGTGGTTATTAGATGAAACTAAATTATATGTTCGTAATAAATCAGTTGAAGATTTATTACAAGATGGTGCTAATTATTTGTATTCAGAGGAAACAAAAAATAAGATTTCATTAGAAGGAATACATAATAAAATGCAAGATGTTGTTTCCCTATCATGGGATGAGGATTTAGGAATTGAATTTAATGATATGTTGCAATTTGATGAAGTATATGATAAATTAGAAACTATAACTAAGAGAGTACCAACTGGTATTAGAGCTTTGGATGATGCTATTGGCGGTGGCATTGAAACAAACACATCAGCTTTATATGTATTTACAGGTAGCGCAGGTGGTGGTAAAAGTTTGACATTATCAAATATAGCTGTTAATGGTATTAAATCTGGATATAATGTAATTTACCTATCGTTTGAGTTAGTTGAACAACAATTAAGAAAAAGAATTGACTCAACTTTTAGTGAAATGGATATATCTAATATTATAAGCAATCGTTCTAAGCTAAAAGAAAAAATACAAAATATGCACCGTGAAAATAAAATAGGACGTTTATTTATTAAGGAATATCCAACAGGATCATGTTCAATTATTGACATTGAAAATTATATATCAAAGCTAAAACTACAAAAAGACTTTATACCTGATATTGTAGTAGTTGATTATTTAGGTATTATGCGACCTTTAGATTTAAAAACAAATAATAATTCATATGAAAAAACTAAGGTTGTATGTGAAGAGTTACGCTCATTAAGTGGTAAATATAAAGTACCTTTTGTTTCTGCTGCACAATTAAATCGTGGTGGAACTGGTGTTGAAAAAGTAGGATTGGATAATATAGCTGATAGTATGGGGATTGCTCATACTGCTGACTTAGTTGTAGCTCTAACTACTACTGATGAACTTAAAGAAGAAGATAAAATTAGATTTGAAGTTTTAAAATCAAGAATATCACGTGACGGTGATGTTGGTTATTTCCACATAAATTATAAAAATCTAAAAATTGAAAATGATGATAATCATAGTGATCAAGAAGATAAGTTAAAAGAAGTATTGAATAAACATAAACAAAAAAAGATTAAAAATTCAGGAGGTAGTATAAAGTGAGTAACAATGATGCTATAAAACAATTAATTGATCTTGAATATGAAAAAAGTAAAGAAAATATTAGGAGTGATTTTATTTATTTAAAAGAACAATATGATATAAAAGATAAAGATCAATTTAATAAACTATTTAGTATTTTATTTGATAATTATAGATCTTTTACATTCAAAGTAATAACTGTTATAAGTGAAGAAATGTCTATAAAAGAAGAAAAAGTATTTAAAATTTTTGATAATGAAATGAAAGAAAAAATAAAAAACTATGCTGTTAATAACTATAATACTTTATATTATCAAAAAAAAGAAATAGATAAGACTAATAACAAGTTAAGGAAAAAAGGAAAATTTAACAATATTCGTAAGAATATAGAGGATTTATTTGAATGACAAGTAAAGAGAAGAAAATATGTTTAATTGTATACAATTGTTTATTAAAACATAAAGCATGTCTACAAGGTAGAGGTTACAGAAAAGTAAACACTTTTGAAAAGGTTACTAAAAGTGTTTACTTTAAACTAATATATTCTTTAACTCATAAATGTTTAAAAGAGAGTTATACCACATATAAAGAAATTGATGAATTCTTTTATAAAGGTAGAATATACTCTAAAGAAGATTTTGAGCCTTCTTCATTAGTATCTAATTTTGACTTAATTAAAGAATTGAAATATGAAGAAGATACCATTGAGTCAGTATATAAATACATATATAATGATGTTGAAAACATAACTAATTTATTAGAAGAAAATGAATTAGATTATGAAGACTTATTAAAGGGTAAACCTCCTTTGATAATGAATATGTGGAAACATGGTAGTATATCTGTATATACGATGCTTTCTATTTTAGATTATAACAAAGTAAAAAAACAAGCATGGTTTAAATTATCTTGTGGAAATAAAAAATCGGATATTCAATTGGGATATACTACTTTAAAGACTAATCCACAAATAATTGAAATATGTAAAGAAATTTTAACAAAAAACATTGAAAAGCTAAAATAGCTTATATAATATATAAAACCAAATTAAATAAAAACATTAAATAAGGAGTATCTATTAATGGGTAAGTATGTAAAAAAAGACTTAAAAAATCTTATTTCTAAATTAAAAGAAGAAAGTAGTAGTAATAGTAGTTCTGAGGAAAATACTAAGTATTGGCGACCTGAACTAGCTAAAGAAGATGAAAATAGCGAATATGTTGTTAGGTTTCTTCCTTCAGTTAACTCAGATTTCCCTTGGGAAAATCTTCACCAACATATGTTTAAGTTTGCCAATGGAAACTTTATCTCTTTCCTATGTCCTAAACGACATAAAAAAGGTAAATGTCCTTTATGTGATGAACTTGATCCACTATGGAAAAGTGATAAACAAAGTGATAAGAATAAAGCATTGAAAATGTATGCTAAACCTAGACATATAGCTAATATTCTAGTTGTAAAAGATCCACGTAATGATGGTGCTAATGAAGGTAAAATTTTTACTTTTCAATATGGTAAACAAATTCAAGATATTCTTCAAGAAGAATTGTATGATGAAGATGAAGGTTGTATCTTTTTTGATCCTGAAGATGGAGCTAATTTTAAAATCAAAATGGATTGGACAGGTAAAGGAGACGATAAATATCCTTCATATCTAAAATCTAAATTTATTAATAAAGGTTCTGTTGTTAGTATCAATGGTAAAGAACTTGATGAGGAGGAAATTGATGAACTTATGGAGAAACGATTTGATCTTAAAAAAGAATTCTTATCAGATGATAAATTTATGAGTGAAGAACAAATTAGGGAATCTCTAAAACAACAAAAGTATGTTAGTAAAGCTGAATTAAATAAAGATGGGATTGGTGAAGAGATCAAATCAAAAAACCAAGATGATGATGATGATGAAGTAGAAATTGTTGTCAAAGAAAATAAAAAAACTAAAAAGGTTGATTATGATGAAGACGATGATCTAATTGATTCAATTGGTGATGACGATGAAGACGATGATGATTTAGATGCTATGTTAAACGATATGTGATTTAAAAAGGAGTTTACGAAATGTTAGGTGAAATTAAATTAGAAAATAGAAAATCTATCATTGATCCTCTAAGGGCATTAAACAATGTCCTTACTTCGGTTAATGATAATGTTAGAGTTGTGTATGAGTTTGAAGATGATACTGTTCACATTGGTGCTCGCAGCTCATCTGGTGGACTAGGTATGTATCAACTTAATGTTAAAGATATATCTGAAAACTATCAAAATCCTAATGATGAAATTGGTATTTGGGAAGTTGGATCATTCGTTAACAAACTAAACTTACTTGATAAAGATTTTAAATTATCTTTTGATGATGGTAATAAGCTTAATATTACTACAGATGATGATAATATTTGTGTTTATACATGTGATCCTGTTAGTATTCAAAAGGGTAAACGTAGGTTGAAAACTGAATTACTTGATGAAGCAGGAAGTGTAGTTTTAAATGTTCAAATTAAAAAATTACTTCAAGCAATGTCATCATTTGATACTCAAGATATTGTTCAATTTTATTCAGAGGAAGGATCAACTGAATTGACAGTAATCATTAAAAATGATCAAAACAATACTGATGTTTTTGAAAGTAAAATTAAAAATGCAACAATTGAAAAGTCTATTGATTTATCATTTTCAAAAGATCAAATTAAAAAAGTTCTTTCTTGTAATGATGAAATCTCTCTAATTTTCTATACAGGTAAAAAAGATATTGTTGAGTTTTCTTATAATAAAGATAGCTATGATATGAAATTTTATCTATCACCTATTGACGAAAGTTAAATAAAAATAAATTATTAAATAAAAATAAATTATTATGTTAGCTAAAAAGGGAGTGAGTATTTTTATTCACTCCTTTTTTTTTATATATATCTTGAAAAAATTGTTTATATCTTATAATATCTATAACTATAAAGGTAAAGTTTATGAAAAAAAGTGAAGAAGTAAGAAACAGATTATTAGTTGAAAAATATAAGCCTAAATGTATTGAAGATCTTCTTTTAGAACCTAAAATTAAAAATAAGTTCTTAGAATTTGTTAAAAATAATGATTGTTCTAACTTACTATTCTCAGGACATGCAGGTTGTGGAAAAACTAGTTCAGCTAATATAATTGGTAATTCTATAAGTGATAATGTTTTATTCTTAAATGCTTCAAGTGAGACTGGCGTTGATACTGTTAGAAATAAGATACAAGTTTTTTGTGCTTCTAAATCTATTTCTTTAGATGATGATGGGAAGGGAGATTTAAAGATAGTAATTCTTGATGAGGTTGATGGTAGTTCAACACAATTTCAATATGCTCTAAAAGAAAACATTGAAAAGTTTTATGGTACTACTAGATTTATTTTTACATCTAACAATCCACATAATATTGATCCCGCAATTAGATCTAGATGTACAGAATTTGAATTTGGTAATATTGATAGGAAACTTATTGCAAAGAGATTAATTGAAATCTTAAAAAATGAAAAAATAAAATTTGATAAAGAAAATGTTGTTAACATCATTAAAGGAATTGGTACGGATATGAGAAAGTTATTGAATACTATTCAACAACTTACAATTGATGGAGAATTAACTAAATTTGTATCAAGTAATGAGAAACATCTAAATATACTTAATATGTTAAAAAACGAAGAGTTAACAAAGATAAGAAAATATATAAGTGAAGAAGGAATTAATTATGATGGTCTTATAAAATATCTATTTAATAATGTTAAAGAAATTTCATCTGATAATTGGACAACTTTAATGGTTGACTTATCAGAAGTTGCTACTAAAATTAAAATAGGTGTTGATCCTGATATAGCATTTAGCGCAGGGTTGGTAACAATAATGGAGGATAAATGATATGGATACCGATAATTTAACTGATAAATATTTACAAGACTACTATCTATCATTACCAATTGATGATAGACAAAAATGGTTAGATGATAGTAAATTAAATCTTATAATTATTGAACATGATGATGGACATCATACTGCTACTTTAAGCACTGAATATTATAATTTTGTAAAAGAATATATGATAGATAAGAAAATGAAAACAATGGATGAAGCTTTTTATAAACTTCTAAGAGAATCAATTGAATTGATGGATAAAAAAGAAAAAGAAAAAGAAGATGAAAAAGAATAATATAAAACCAACTAGAAAAGGTGTTAGTAAGAAAAAAACAACAACTTCAAAACCTAACTTTCTTTTTAAATTCTTAGATGATATTACATTTGGTAAACAAAATATACTTTCAAGTAGTAATGAGTATCAATATGATAAATACATCATTACTAAATTTTTAAGTGTTAAGACATCTTATTTACCTATATGTGATATTTTAAATGAACATGGTCAACAATGGACTAATCAACAATTTCATGAATTTTGCATTGAAGTTATACCTAAAAAGAAAGTATTTTTTAAGTATGGTGATATAAAAGGAACTTTATTGATAGGAAAATATAAAAAACAAGTTAATCTTATATCTGATTTCTTTAAAGTATCACCTCAAGAGGCTTTTGATTATTATAAACTATGTGGTGATTCATTAGTTGATGATATAAATGAATCACGTGGAATTATGAACTGAATGATATTTAATTTCCTTATAAATACAATAGTTGATATGTTTATAAGGAAATTATTATGTCTGATGTATTTGATAAGATTGGAATTGAAGTTAAATTAATTCAAAATTTTGCTTTGATAAGAGAAACCCTTGAAAGAATGGGTATAAAGGATAGAAAGAAATCATTATTATATCCTAGTTGTTATTGCTTAGAAAAAGATGGAGTATATAAAATAGTCCACTTTAAAGAATTGTTCTTATTAGATAATAAACCATCTACTTATAATAAAGGTGATGAGTTAAGAAGAAATACTATTATTTATTTTTTGATAAAATGGGGATTAATTGAGGTTGATGAAGAAATTGATACAATACTAGAAGATAAAATTGACATTTTAAATCATAAAGAAAAACATTTATATACCATTAAACATAAGTTTATTAAATCACGTAAACTGAATGGTAAAGTTGTATAAAAATATATAAATAAATATGAATCTTTAGGAATTAAATTATGACAATACGAGTAAATACCAGTAGTAAAGGATATAACACTGATAATGAAATTGTTTTATATGTTCATCCTGATGGATATGGTTATGGACAAATAAGCGTAAATGGATCATCTGATGATGTTGATCTTAAAATACTACCTAAAGGTAATGGTAAAGTAGAAGTATGTAATTTACATATTACTGGTATTTCTGGATCAATTGAAGATAAAATTAATTCTATAGAATCCGTTATAGCTACTGTTGATATTAGTGGTAGTAGTATCTCAGCATTAAGCTTATCTGATAAAGTAACTGATATTGAAAATGATATAACTACTATTGATGTAAGTATTAATGATATATTAACTAAAGTAGATGCTATTTCTGGAAAATCTAGTGTTTATGAAGGTGGTACTATTTCAAATAGTATATCGGCATATACAGTTAAAAATAATAAAATTGCTTTTTCTTTTAAAGTAAAAGAAGATAAAATTGTAGGTATTACTCCTTACGAGGGTCTACCTAAAGCAATGGATGTTTTAGGTATGACTGCATATGTTGAAACTGATGGTAAAGAATACTATGCTACTGAAAATGGTTGGATTGCTTTACAAGCTGAAGGAGTATATAAAACTGTTAAACTTACTGATGATTTTATTTCACACACACATTATGCTTCTATTGGTCCTGAAGATGCTTCAAATATATTATTTGGTAACATTGAATATGTTGATATTGAATCAAGTGAAGAATGTGTACCAGTTGATCATACTCACCTAATACGATGGAAAAAAGATGGTAATGGTAAAGTAGTTGCTCGTATTCTATTTGATAATCATATCAATACTCCTCACCTAATACAAGAAGATGAGATTGGTTTTGATATTATTTCTACTGCTGTTAAAAATGGTTTAGATGAAAATCAAGTTTTTCAATCATGTACATTAATTGAAAATATTTCTGGTTCTCCACATACCCACACAGCACATATAACAGTAAAACAAGCATTAGAATTATATAAGAAGCAAAGGGAATTTATAGTAACTAATACTATTCAAAGTGAATCTAATTTAGGATATTATGATGTTGATGCTGTTGATACAAATACTGGTGAACATACCTATTCTCAACATATTCATTATGTTACATGGAAGTATGAGGCAGGTCAAAATGGTATCATTAGACAAGAGCATTTAGGACAATATAGTATTAGTGAAAATGAAAGTGATGAGCTTCATAATTATACGCAATATGATGTTTTTGGTCATATAAAACCATGTACAGCTTCTATAAATGTTCCTGTTGAAAATAATAATGAACATACTCACGATATAGTTTATAATAAAAGTATTTTTAATGAAATATTTACTGCTTTAGAAACTACTAAGTTTAACAAAACAGGTGGTATAATTCATGGTAGAATAGGTATTAGGGATGGTTTCACTTATATTGATGCTGATAAACCTACAAGTGGTGCTCCTTATGAAATGGTTATTGGTACTAATTCAACTGTTACAATTTCAGGTGCTTTAAGTGGTGCTCCTTATTGGCGACATACTGATAACGATGCTATTAGAATTGGATCAAACTATGTTAATATATATGAGAATAGAAATTTAGGAGTTGGTGATTTCTCTTACTCTAAACCTACAAGTGGAGCTATTCATGCTTATAGAAATTATGATGATACTAAAGTTATAATTGAATCAAAAGGAAGTTTCACACCTAGTTTAGAATTAGTATCTGGTACTGATGAACCTACATTATCTGGTTCACAAATAGGAGGAGAAGTATTTGTAAATAATACTGGTAATATTGATTATAGTGCAAGACCTATTGGAGAAGTTATCTTTAAAAATAAATTAGCTGATAGAGGTTTTTCATTTTCACAAGGGGATGATGTTAATTTAGTTTTAAATAATGATGGTGACTTAGAAGTATTAGGTAACTTAATTGTTTATGGAACTTCTTCTGTAATTAGCTCAACTGAAACTCATTTTGCGGATAATATTATAGAGCTTAATAGTATATCTGGTAATGCTAATATGACTGGTTCAGCTTTACAAGTTGGATTCGCTTTCAAACGTGGTCAAGGTAAAGAGGACTATTTCTTATTATATAATGAACAAACTGAATCAATGGTTGCAGGTGTTTCAGGTGTTTTTAATGCTATGCCATTTCATGAAGGAAGTATTATTGAGGGCCAAGGGGTAGTTTTTGGATCTGGTTTAGCAGGAGAAAATGTTGATACATATAGATCTGATGCTAATAATTTTAGATATTCTAATGATAATGGATTGTATATTGATTCTACTGGAGATATAGCTTTAGATATTAATAATAATAGAATTGTTAATATTTCACAAGGTATTAATTCTACGGATGCTATCAATTTAGCTCAATTAAATTCAGCAATTGGAGCTATTATTCAAGATCATGGTGATTTAACAGGTATAGATGATGATGATCATTTACAATATATAAGAGTTGATGGTACACGTCCATTTAGTAATGTTGCTAAATATGATTCTACTTTTGATATAATTAACAATAACGACATAACTCATAAATCTTATGTTGATGGTAAATTTTCATCTGTTGGTACTGATCTTTCATCACATACTACAAACACTAATAATCCACATAATGTAACAATTGAACAATTGGGTGGATCTACATTTAGTCAAAAAATCAATATTCCTAATGGATCTAGTTCTAGTCATGCTATTAATAAAGGTCAATTTGATTCTCATACTACAAACACTAATAATCCACATAATGTAACAATTGAACAATTGGGTGGATCTACATTTAGTCAACGAATTAGTATACCAAGTGGTGTTAGTTCAACACACGCTATTAATAAAGGTCAATTTGATGATGCTAATAATCACTCATATAGGCAAGTTGCTGAAGCTAATGCTACTGTTGGTGGAGGTTGGGTAACTGTTGCTCAATGCACTAGTGGTCGTCATCATGGAGAGATAATAGTTACTGATGCTGATTCAGCGGATCATTCTTTTATAAGAATTGATTGGATGAGGAGTTATGCTGATTCTTCATTTACTGTCATAAATTGTGGTGGTCATGCTAATAGGATTACTGGTGTTAGGGTTCTATATCAAACAAGTGATAATACATATGGTGTTAAAAAATTACAAGTATATGTAACTACTAATTCAAATTATGCTGTTAAAATACATAAATTGGGAGATATATATGGGTATAGTGCTTTCTCAGTAGTAACTCCTGTTGTTCAAAATACTATATCTGGATATGCTTTACATGGTAAAGAAGTTAATAATTTGGATACACATTCTTTTGCTGTTGAAGAAGGAATTAGGGCAGGTGGAGCAATTAGGTCCGATGATCATATTAGAACACCTTCTTTGTATATTAATGGTTCAACAAACAATTCTAGATTATCATCTACTGATTGGGGTTTTAGAAATCAAACTGATCATGGTTATATACAATTTGGTCCTGCAAACACAGGTCATGCTCATATATACACTGATAGACCAAACTTCCATTTCAATAAAGAATTATCTGTTAATGGAGCTACTGTTTGGAATAGTGGTAATGATGGAAGTGGTTCTGGATTAGATGCTGATTTGTTGGATGGTGTTCAAGGTAGTTCATTTCTAAGATCGGATGCAGACGATGATGTAAGTTCTTATACTAATAGGATAAGATTTCATTCAAATATAGCAATTGAATCTGCGTCAGGTGAACAAGCTTCTTTAAGTGTATTTCAATCAACAGCAGGACATGATGCTTTTATGTCTTTTCATGTAGGAGGTGACTATGCTGCTTATTTTGGATTAGATGGATCTGATAATCAATTTAAGGTTGGTGGATGGTCAATGGGTAATGTTAAGCATAAAGTTTGGCATGCTGGTAATGATGGAAGTGGTTCTGGATTAGATGCTGACAAGTTGGATGGTCAACAAGGATCTTATTACTTAAACTATAACAACCTCACAAATAAACCTGCTGCGTTTAATGGGGGGACGATAACAAATGATATTACAATTGAAAGGTCTAGTCCTAGTATATATTTTAAGGACACTGACTCTAGCCACGATAATTTTTGGGTACATGTAAATGCCAATAATTTCTACGTTTTAGCTGATAGAGACGGTAATGGTTCTTGGGAAGATCCTAATCCTTTACAATTAGAAGCTGATACAAATACAGGATATATGTTTGGTGGAAAAGTATGGACAAGTGTTAATGATGGAAGTGGTTCTGGATTAGATGCTGATAAATTAGATGGTCTACATAAAGAAAGCTTTTTATATAGTGCTAGAGCTAAATATGCTGATATTCCTGAAAATTATCATGTCCTAACAACTAGTCAAACATTTTATTTAAATACTAGCTATCGCCATTGTGAAATGTGGTTATTTGGTGGTGGTGGAGGTGGTTCTACTGGTAGTGTTTTTGGTGATTGGAGAGGTGGACATGGTGGTGATGGTGGTTATATGCAAGTTATAAGACACTTTTATCAAGGTATAAATAATGATCATCAAATCATTTTTGTAGCTGGAGCTGGAGGTGCAGGTGGGGTGTGGTCAACAGGTACTATTAGTAATAATGCTCATAGTTGGCACTCTGGAGATGCAGGTGATAATTCAACAGTAAAAATTCCTTGCATGGACAGAACATGGACTGCTAAAGGAGGTGCAGGTGGTAGATTAGATAGTTCTGGTTATCCTAATCTTATACATAATACTCAAGATCCAAACAACTATAGTGTATCAGACGGTTATAAAGGTGGTAATGGTGGTCAAGGTGATACAGGTTCAAATACACATTTTTCACTTTATGCTGAAGGATTTTCACCATTTAGACCTGGAAGAAATAATCCAAATGGTCGGACTTCAAGTGATCAAACTCAATCTGGTTATCGTAATAATGGGGGATCTGGTGCAACTCCTTGGGCTCCTAGTATTAGAGAAAAGGTAGCTGAATTATTTTATGCAGGTGGTAATGGTGGGTCAATACATTTAAACCCAAGTGGGCAACATGGTGGTAGAGGATGTGGTGGGGGTGGAGGTGTTTCTGGTTATTATCCAAACCCAGGTGTTTTATATCATCATGCTAGTAATGGTGGTGATGGTGGTAATGGGTTTCTAGTTATTTTTTACTATGATTAATAGGAGGTAGTATATGAGTTTATTTTCAATTATAGTATGTAAGGATTGTTCAAAAGAAATAAATCTAGCAAAAGATGATAAAATAATAAAAATTGATAAATGTCCTCATTGTGGTAGTAAAATCACATATGATGATGGAGTTTCTTGTTCAGTTGAAGATGTGGATGATAAATGATTATTATTTTATATTATTTATTTGTATATGGTATGTCATATTTTATAGTTAATGAGGATGTTTTAGATCCATTAAAAGATAAAATATTAAATATCTCAACTATACATCCATTGATATATAAATTCTTTGATAGAGTTTTAAATTGTCTTGGATGTATGTGTTTTTGGGTAGGATGGATTAGTCAAATATTTTTATTTGGTTCATTCATTCCCTTATACGCTTTTAGTTGTTATGGATTAGTTTATTTTATAGAGAAATTAAAATAATATTGACAATACAATAAAAGGAGTATAATAGTTTTTATGAAACATATTATCCCTCAAGATTTAGCAGAATCATTTTTTAGAGAAAATATTGATCTTGCTACAAAAACAAGTTCAGGCTATGTAGGTAGATGTCCTGTTTGTGGTGATTCACAAAAATCATCATCAAAGAAAAGGCTATATTTACTCTATAAACCTGATAGGGGATGGTCCGTATATTGTCATAATTGTGAATTATCTCAATCATTACTATATTTTGTTAGAGATTATTTCCCTTCAATATATGGATCTTTTAAAAGTAATTGTGTTAAAACATACTTCAAAGAATTTACTAATAATGATAATAAAACTGAAGATGTTGATTCAAAATTAAAAAGAGCATTAGAAAGAAAGTTAAAAAGGAAAAAAGAAAAGCAAGCTAAGAAAGATTTAGTTAAAAAAGAACCTAAAACAGAATTAGAACTTTTTTATGAAAATTGTAATCCTTTAAATGATAAACAAAGGGAGTATTTCAGAAAAAGGAATCTTCCTAAAAATGTTATAGATACTATAAGAGTATGTGGTTATGTTAAGGATAAAAAATATTGGAAGTATAGTAAAAGAATGATCATACCTTTCTTTGATGATAACAATAAAATTTATTATTTTCAAGCTAGAACATTAGATAAAGAAGTAAATCCTAAATATATAAATTGGGATGGATTAGATAGTAAACCAGAATATAATGAATTTTTTGTTGATAAATCAAAAGATACATATATAATAGAAGGTATGATTGATTCTATGTTTGTTGATAATTCTATTAGTGTATTAGGTGTTAAATTCAGTCAAGATAAATTATTATATTTGAAAAACAAATATCCAAAAGGTGTTTATTGTTTGGATAATGATGAGGATGGTATCAAGTGGACTAAAAAATTATTAAAAATGAATTATAAATGTTTAGTGTTTCCTAGTAAGTATAAAAATCTTAAAGATCTAAATGACATCGTAATTAAGACTGGTGATACTAACTTAACATCATTTATAAAAGAAAACACCTATGTAGGTGTGTTAGGATTAATGAAATTGCAACAATTAATAAGGAGTTAATATGTATATATGTAGAAAGAAAGGAGCTAAGAGTTTTCGTCAAAATAAATATGTTGATGATATAACAGAGGATAATGTTGAAGAATTATTTAGTGATTATGAGGTTTATCAATTAAATAAAGTAACTAAAGAAAATGCTTTAGAAGTTCAAAAAGATAAAATTTTAAAATCTTTAATTGATCAACAACAAGAACTTTCAAGAAGAATTAATGAGTTAAATAATATAAAAAAAGATAATGATCAAGTAGAAACTCCTGTTGTGAGTCAACCTGTTAAATTCTTAAAAGATGATCCTATTAATTTAAATAATACAACATTTGAAACTCCATCCGTTAAATATCCTCTTAATCCAAAAACTAAAAAGGATTATACACAAGAAGAGTTTAATGATGTTTATAACGAATTTAAAGTTATTGCTGAACAAAATGATTCAGTTGTATCGGTATCTTTAGGTAAAGGTAATTTTTTAGTTGAATTAACTGAGGATATAAAACTAGCTAATAATCATAGAGGTATTCCATTACATAAAAAGTTTTTTTAGATTATAAATAGATGTATGGAAAATACATCTTTAAATTTAAATTCAATTAAAAACGATAGATTTTCATTTGTACTATCATCTATACCATCAATTGATGTAGTAAATAGTATAAATGAAAATGAATTAGAACGTAACATTGAAAGTAAGGAATCATATGATAACTTTTTATTAGGTATAATGTCAGTTGATTTACCATCTATGGATATACCTTCAACTAAAATAGGTACATCATTTTCACCTATTTCAGTACCAACAATGGAAGTTGAGTTTGGTCAATTATCAACTAATATAAAAATGGATTCTTCTTTTTTTATATATAAGTTATTACATACTTGGATGATAATGATTAAAAATCCAGAAGGTTATAATAATAAAGGTATTTATGATACATCAATGGATCTTTTTGTAGATGCTTCATTAGTTATAAATGATACAATGGAAAATAAACCTATTTTATCTTTTGATATGACTGATCTTAGACCTTCTAGTTTACCACCATTGAATTTTGATTATAGAACAGATGAACAAATTGAAATGACTGTAACATGGGATTTCACAACATTTGAATTAAAAAATAATAGAGGAATTTTAGTTAAAGATGAAAATAAAAGAGGTATATTATGAGTGATAAATTAGATATTAGGGAAGGTTGGGTATGCCCTAAATGTAAAGAAGTTTTAAGTCCTGATCAAAAAAGTTGCTCTAAATGTAAAATTAATAGAGTTGATGAAGACAGTACAAGTAATGATGAACTATTACTTGGATGATAATTGGTCGTCCCAAAATAGAATCTGGTAGGCAATTTGTTATAAAAAACAAAGGTGTTCTTATTGAAACGGGTAATGTTTATGAATATAGCTATGATCCGTTACATAAGGAAAGATTAAAATTTTATGATAGAAATCCTCTTATGGTATTTATGGAGTATCATAAGAGGACTAATTTGTTATTTGGTGTTAACTTACATTATATTCCTTTAGATGGTAGAGAGGATATAGTGAATATGATTCAAGATTTTAAACCAAATATACAAAGAGAATTTAGATGGGAATTATTATACAATGATCCTAGATTTTATAATCTACCATTAGGATTTCGCAAATACTTCCCTAATAGAATGGTTAATATCAATAAAGTAATTGATATGGATAATGATGTTGATATAGATAGAGAGGATCTAAAATTCAAAAAAAAGAGTATGGTTTCCTTAACTGGTAAACCATATAATCAAAAACAAGCTAAGAAACTATCAATGTTAGCTAAAGCAAATAAAATATGGACTAAGTTTTTAAATTCAATATAAATATACATATAGTTGTTATGTTGGAATTTTAATGTCTGGATTTAAAATAGAGGGTTTAAAAATTAGGTATAAAGAAAAGTCTATTAATGAGACTTCTGAATATTCTAATCAACTTGAAAATACAATAGATATAAAAGAAGAACCTTATATATTCTTACATACAGATGGTAAATTATACATTAAGGATAATACTTTATTAGAACCAATTGATATTTCAAAATTTAATAAACCATTTAATAGCATTGTTTTATCTAATAATGAATTAAAGTTTTTGAAAAGTGATGGTACTGAGGAAATATCTTTATCTGATATAACAACTAATAAATCTAGTGTTCTTAGAGATAATAGTTTAATTTATTCAAATACAAAAGAAATAGAATTAGAAAATATTAATATATTAAATGAATTAAGAGAGAATTATTTTAATGGATATGGTGTTGAGGGTATAGACATACCAGCTACTAACACATTATATAGTAATATAGTATCTGAGCTTTCAAGTAATACATTCTTCACTAACTTTTCAACTAAAACTCTAAGGTCAACAAATGATACAATTGCAAATACTTATATAAAAAATTATGTTTATGGATTGACTGTTGATGAAGTATCTATTAGTGGATCATCTAATGAGTTTTATAGAAAGAATCAACAAGGTAATGTTGGAGATAATATTGAAATATTTCCAACTACACTTAGAAGTTTAGATTATTTTTTAAATGAAGATGATATTGGATTTGATTCTAAAACAAGTGATTTATCAACTAAGAAAATATTTGGTGGTAAGAAAGTATCTGAATTAAAAGATTATCTATACGATAATCTAAAAAAGTATGATGGAACATATTCATTTATATCTTCTATTTTTGATGACTTAGGATATTCAGGTACAACATTTTCACAATCTATAAGTGGTAGTAATACTGATAATGCTACAATTGGTCAATATGATAATGGTTACACTACTTTAAATGGTAGTAATGTTTTAAGTGATCCTTTAGCTTTCAATGCAAGTGGTATATTTTCTCAATTAACATACTCTAACACTCTACAAAGAAAATTATTAAGTAGTATATCTTTATCTATATCAAGCTTTATTATTAATAAAGTTGTAGACAATGCCATATCTTATTTTAGAGATAATGTTATTTTACCAAGTTCAGGGACAGATGATGATATTTTTCCAACTACATATAATTCACCTATACAAATTTCTCCTTGGGTTCAACATATAGACACGCAAATTAAAACATTAACAGCATCTTCTTTTAGCACTATAATATCAAATTCTCTATCAAATACATATACAAATTATGATTTAAATGGTCAAAGTATTGTATATGGTGGTATTAGTGATGTTATAAATTCTATGAATACACCATTACATGAATTAAATAATAATTGGTTTGATATTGATGGGTTTCATTTAGTAACTAATAAATTAGATAACAAGAAAGGATTATCATGTAGTTCTAATTTTGTTATAAATGTAAAGGATAGTGATGTTCCATTAACAATTGAATTTAGATTAGTAGAATCAATAACTGGTGTTGAATTAGATAAATGTAAAGTATCTACTGTTAAAAAAGATTCTAAAAACTCAATTGGTATTTATGATTCAATTGGTAAAGAAGTTCCTATTGAATTATCTTACTTTGGTCCTATAACGCAATATAAATGTGATAAATCTATTGAAGATTTTATCTTATCAAATACTACTAATGTTGGTGAACATCAAAAACTAAGTAGTAGTTCAAATTGTGCTTCTGAAATATGTTTAAGTGATGATGGTCATATATTAAAACAATTAGTAGATGATTTATTTATAGGTAGTGATGCTGAATTAACTTTACAAAATGAGAGTAAAATTAATGTTCCTAGAATAATAAAAGTTCAATGGAGGGTAGTATGTCCAAGTAATGTAACTGTTCCTCAAATAGAAGACTATGATGTATTTGATATTATAGGTTCTTCTAATACAACAATGGGTGAAAATAGAATAAGTACATCTATTTTTTCAATTGGTGATACCAAGGGAAAACGTATTAATATGAGAGGTCAAAAAACATTAGATAACTCTAATTCTATACAAGTATTGTTTGAAAAACCACTATTAAATAGTGAATACTCTATAAAATTAACAAAGAATAAAAATGTTGATGTATGGGTTAGTAATAAAACACGTGATGGTTTCACTATAAAATCTAATAGAAAAATAACATGTATAGTTGATTGGAATGTTAGTTTTCAATCAATTGACTTGTCAGTACAACATAATAATTCTTTACCTAATTGCTTTGTTGATAATGAAAAAGAATTAGGTAATAAAACTAATTTTACTATTTTAAAAGAAGAAGGTTATTTATGAGAAATGACTGTAGATATTATGTATGTGATATAACATTAAAAAAGAAAACAGGTTGTAAATGTAATAATTCTTATAAAGAACAAAATATAAAAGGTTGTAAATGTTCTTTATTTGGTAAAGTTAAAGAAACTATTTGTGATAAATGCAAGAGGTATAAAAAATGAAAACTATATTATGTGATATTATACAAAGTAGAAGTCCTGTTACTCAAAAGGATAAAACTAAACCATGTGATCAAGAAGAAAACGAATAATTAATTTGATTTTAAAATCTATCGTGTATAATCTTATTATGTAATGGAGATTTTAATATGAAGAAAAATTTTGTACTTGATACTAATATATTAATTAATAATCCTAAATGTATAATTGATTCGTTTGATGATAATGATGTTATTTTACCTTTTAAGGTTATTGAAGAATTAGATAATTTAAAAAATAAAGATAATGTTGGCTATTATGCACGTGAAACTTTAAGAAATATTGAAAAGATTAGGAATGGTTCTAATTTTATAAGTAAAGGTGTTCAACGAAATGATAAAGGAGGGTTACTAAGAATTGTAACAATTAAAGATAAACTAGATTTAATTAAAGATGTTAATTTAGAATTAACTAATAATGATAATTTAATTGTTTGTACCGCTATCTATATTTCAAGGGAATCTGAAAGGAAAACTATTTTTGTTTCTAATGATTGCAATGCTCGTATTAAAGCATCTTTCTTTAATATAGATTCTGAAAGATATTTAACTGATGTTGTACCTGAAGAATATCTTACTTATACAGGGATGAGGAAAGTTGAAATGCCTTTGACTTTCTTTGGTAGTATATCTAGTGATGGTGATTTTAGTCCTAATAAAAATTTCTATACTATTGATTTAAGTGAAGAACCTTTTAATGAAATGAATATTATTGAAAACGAATTTGTATTAGTTGATGTTTGTAAAGAGGATATTGAAAAATACGATTTAAGTAGAAAAGAGAAAAAGCATTTAAAGCAAGTATATAGAAGGACTGGAGATTTATTATCTTTTAGAGAATTAACTAATGTTGTTTACGGTGGTATTAGAGGTAAAAATCTAGAACAAAGCGCAGCATTGGATTGTTTAGAGGATAAAAGTATTAATGTTGTTACGTTAAATGGTCCTGCGGGTTGTGTGACTCCTGATACAAAGGTTACTATTCGTGTTACTAATAGAAAAAAGAAAATAGATATTACTGATTATAGGTAATTATTATGTTTTTATAAATACATATAAAGGTTTTGCGGGGATAGGTAAATGCCAGTATATGTAAATTATAAACGAAAAATTATAGAAGTTTCTACCACAAATGAGTTGGTGGAAACTTTATTATATTTAAACAAAGAATATTTTTCAACATTTAGGTTTAATAGATTGTGCGATTTATTACAATCTTTTATAGATGAATTCAATAATAAAACTTTGTCAAAGAAACCTTTTTTAAAAAATATAAAACATCATTTACTTTTAAATGGAGAGTTTACTAATAAAAAAGAGAGTTTTTGGATTAAAAGAGGATATACTAAAACAGAGGCTAAAGATAAAATAAGTAGTATACAACGTGATTTATCTAATAAATTTCATTCTAAATATACAATAGATGAAAAAAGACATATGTATACTACTTGTAAAGAATATTGGATAGATAAGGGGTATAGTGAAACAGAAGCAATTAAAAAGATTTCTGAAAGACAATCAACTTTTAGTAAAGAAAAATGTGTTGAAAAGTATGGAAAAGAAGAAGGATTTATTATATGGAAAAATAGACAAGATAAATGGATTAAATCATTATATGATAATAACAATATGAATGTTGTTAATAGTAAAAAAGCAATTACACTAAAAAATCAAATTGAAAAGTATGGTGAGAAAGAAGGTACTATAAAATACAATAGTTGGTTGTTAAATCAGCAAGGAAAAGCCACTTTGGATAGTTTTATTAATAAGTATGGAGAGGAAGATGGAGTTATAAGATATAATAATATGATAGATAGAATGAAATATGTTAATTCTATTTCTTATTACATAGAAAAATATGGAGAAGACGAAGGTACTATAAAATGGGAAGAAGTATGTAAAAAAAGAACAACTTCATTAGAAAGTAAAAAAAGATATTCTATGATATCAAAAGAATTATTTGATAATATAACAAATACTACTAATATTAATAATTCATATTATGCTGAAAATGAAATTCTTATAATGGTAAATGAAGATGATACATTAAATCAAAAGTTTGTTTTTCCCGATTTCATGTATGGTAATAAGATAATAGAATTTTATGGTGATATGTGGCATATGAATCCTTCTAAATATGATATCAATGATGTTTGTTGTTTTAATAAATCATTAATTGCTAATGATATATGGGAAAGTGACAAAAAAAGAATTTCTTTTTTAACAAACAAAGGATATGATGTTAAGATAATATGGGAGCATGATTATAATAATGATAAAGATAAAGTAATAAAAGAATGTATTGATTTTTTAAAAAATTAGATATAATTAACTAACTTTAAATAATAAAGGAAAATATATGGAAAAACAAGTAACAATGGAAGAGTTGAAGAATATAATTATTAACTCTGATTATGATATAGAAATAGATACTCCAGATGGATTTCAATCTATAAACGAGTTTTTTATAAAACAAAGAAAATGTTTTAAAGTAAATACTTCTTCTTATGAGTTAAAATGCTCACATGATCATAAATTATATACTAAAAATAAAGGATGGTTGTTTACGTCAGAAATAAATGAAGGTG
>Ga0181396_1000048_pt1 | contig 25679 bp, 39 predicted proteins | sample 19SPOviralmetaG_FD_130125 | JGI IMG/M metagenome (GOLD analysis project Ga0181396, IMG submission 130125) | Marine viral communities from the oligotrophic San Pedro Time Series (SPOT) site, San Pedro Channel, CA, USA - 19 SPOT_SRF_2011-01-11 | ecosystem: Environmental > Aquatic > Marine > Strait...
GAGGCGTTAAGTGATAGCGAATTAACAACATTAACAACATAATGATTTTTAAGAAATACGAATTTACAGATAAGCAATGGGAAACCATTAGACCAACCTTATATAGTGAAGATGAGGAAGGGAACGAAACATTAATACCAGCAATCAATGCAGTCGTTGAGATTGGACACATATGTTCAGCATTTGACGAGGAAGGAATATGCACTGACCTATCGACTAAATATTCGGTTGATATGTTATTAAACAAGGAAGTTGAAAGCCTTGAAGATTATGAGGTTTATCCTGATCCAATAGGCGTTCATACATTCGCTGGTGATAGTGGCTTGTATCTAAAGGCATACTGCGAAAAATATCCTGACTCAACATTCTGTATTGTTCCTGAAACGGACGAAGAAGAATGAAAACATATTTGACATCTATATTGAAAGTAATCATACTATTTTTTGCACCAATAAAACCGCTTATTATTTTAATTAGTTTAAGCACCATTATTGATACTGCATTTGGCATTTGGAAAGCCAAACAACTAAACGAAAAAATCACATCAAAAATATTTAGGAATGGACTCGTTCCAAAACTAATTTCATACATCACTACCATTATGATGGTGTATGGTTCGGATGTGTTTATCATTAACGAATTAACAAAAAGCATTGTAGATGTTGAATTTCTTGCAACCAAAATTGTTGCACTTACATTGATAAGCATTGAGGTCAAATCAATGGATGAATCATTTATTGCGGTCAAAGGGTATTCGTTTATAGATAAATTCAAGCAAATGATTTCCAAGATTAAAGATGTAAAAAAACAACTATGAGGGCAATCCATAAGATAATTATTCATTGCACTGCAACACGTGAAGGGGATGACATCAGCGTTGATACAATACGAAAATGGCATTTGGCACGTGGATGGTCGGATTGTGGTTATCATTATGTCATTGATATTAAAGGCAACATAAATGCTGGTCGACCAATTGAATTAATGGGAAGTCACACTAGAGGTGAAAACAAATATTCAATAGGGATTGCATATGTTGGTGGGGTTGAAGCAGATGGCAAAACACCAAAGGACACAAGAACAAAAGCACAAAAGGATTCAATAATTAGACTTGTAAAAAAGTTAAAAGGTTGCTATCCTGACGTGACAATACATGGACACAACGAGTTTTCAAACAAAGCGTGCCCATCATATAATGTAGAAAATGAAAAGGATTTATTCGGATGAATGGGTTGAAATTTTTAACAAGTATCCACAATTTGATAATGAACAACGCGTTGAATATTACAAACGTGTTGGAGATTTAACTGGGAAAAAACAATCATCAGTTAAAAAATACTTCTTAAATTTAAAATCCAAAATTGATTCTTATTGTGAAATGGCTGGTGTGCCAACTCACAACGTCAAACATGGTTGGGTTAAAAGCAAAGACACATCACTATTTTTTAAGAATCCTGATTTTGAAGGTGCAGTTGATTATGATAAAATTCGTGAACAACTAATTAATGATTTAAAAGATTATGCACCAATATATCCACCATTAACAAGGACCAAAATACAAGATGGTCATTTGCTGGTTGTTGATCCAGCGGATGTTCACATTGGTAAACTTTGTGAAGCATTTGAAACTGGTGAGGACTACAACACAAACATTGCAGTGCAAAGAGTAAAGGAAGGTGTGCAAGGAATTATTGACAAGTCACGTGGGTATAACATAGACCAAATACTTTTTATTGGTGGCAATGATATATTGCATATTGATAGCCCACATAAAACAACCGCAGGAACTCCACAAGATACGGATGGAATGTGGTATTCAAACTTTCTTATGGCAAAACAAGTTTATGTTGATGTCCTTGAAATGTTACTTCCATTAGCTGATGTACACTTCACATTTAATCCATCAAACCATGACTATCAAAGTGGGTTTTTTTTAGCGGATGTCATTCAAACGTGGTTCAGAAACAATAAGAATATGACCTTTGATTGTTCAATTGCACATAGAAAATATTTTCAGTATGGTCAAAATGTTATAGGCACAACTCATGGGGATGGAGCAAAGATGAACGACCTTCCATTGCTTATGGCAGTTGAGGCAAAAGAATATTGGGCAAACACAAAGCATCGATACATATATACCCATCATGTTCACCACAAAATCTCAAAAGATATAACTTCGGTAAATATAGAGTCATTGCGGTCACCTAGCGGTACAGACTCATGGCATAAAAAACAAGGATATTTGTCAATGAAGGCTCTCGAAGGATTTCTGCACCACAAAGAGCATGGTCAGGTGGCAAGGCTTACACACTTATTTTAAGATAATATTTTAACAATCATTTTACGACCAAACTCATCAATATAAAAAGGTTTAAGTTTGTTGATTGTTTTATCATACATAAAATCAGTTTTTATTCCATACCAAGCATTTTTGGAACCTGATAATGTTATATGATCAATTTTATCTAAATAACCCTGATAGTGCCTATAGTGAACAACTGAATTATTGTCGTGTAATAATGAACCAACTTTTGTTGTTGTTTCAATTGTGATTTCATTCTTTGGATATTGATTTGTAAACTTCATTATGAGTACAAATATAATGTACAATAATTAAATACAAAACATTATTTTAAAATAATTTGCAAAGCAATAACACCAATTGCAATGATCAATGATTGGCGTGAACGTTTAAGTTTATGTTGTTGCCTTTGGTTGCTGGTCAACACAACATCATAACGTTCGTTAAGGTCATTTAAAGCGTGTTGAGTGCGTTTAAAGTTAGTTCGTGTACTATCTATCAACTCAATATATTTAAGTTCTTTAAACGCGTTTATTTTCGATTGAGCAATAAGAGAATCTTTTTGAATGAGTTCAACATAAATATCATCCATTTGATGCAAGGTAATAGCAACCAAAGTATCACCAGTTTTTTCATCTATTAATGCGGTTTGAGAATAGCTTAATGCGTTCAGTAGGAGGAAGGATATAATAATTAGATATTTCTTTTTCATAATATAGTTTGATTGTATCGGATTGTTTTTCTAAACTATCCAATTGCAAATAGATTGTATCGGTATTTGTAAGGATAGGCGGTTCAATGTTTTTCATACGTGTTAAATCGTTAATCATTAATAATGCAACGATCAATACAAATCCAAGTGTGATGATATAGTATTTCATAATTGTTGTTTTACTTTATGCCAGTAGGTAAGTGTTTGCGGTTTGTTATGTCCATTTGGTCCACCATTCCAAACACGTGCAATGCGTTCAGGCGTTCCATTGGGTGAATAATATTCTTGTATAATATAAAATATTTCAATGGATTTTGTTTTATTCCATCGGTCATTTAAGGTGTATTGATTGCGTTTTAAAATACGATTAACATCTTTTATCATGATTGGTCTAATCTGCAAAACACCACAAGCATCTTCGCGTTTGTTCCAAGCCTTTGGATTGTTGCGTGATTCAACATAAATGATTGCATCAACTAAATTATCCCTTACCACACCATCAGGTGATGATGTGGGTTGGAATAAATAAATAAACAATAAATGAAAAATCATAAATTCACAATATTTTCTTCAGTTAAACTATCCATTAACTTTCCAAAGTTAGTCACCAGTTTATCATGGATTTCATTCTTGGTATCTTGTTTGTCAAGCAAGTCACAAGCATCCACAACAAAAGATTCAAGCGTACGTGATACACGTTTTATGTCACGTTGTACCCTAACGCCATTTATTTCGACATCATCCAACAATGGAATCATCTCAAGTGATAACAAATAAAGTTTAATTAATGGGTTCATCTTTGGAACTGGATTCGGTTTGGTACTTTAAACACTGAACACATTTGAATGTGATCTTCAAACAATGGTTTGTCATACTCACACCAACTTTCATAACTCTTTAAAGCGTGTATGATTGTTGAGTGGTCACGAAATCCCATTATCTTACCAATGGTTGCAAGTTTAAGATTTAAAATGTTACGCAAAAAATAAATTGTTGTGTAACGTGGTCGAATAATTTCTTGTTTACGTGTCTTTGACAAGATAATTTCTTGCATATCATTTGCAGTCAATTGACCATACAACACTTTAATAATTGGTTTCTTTGCATAATATTTTGCAATCTGATATTTGATTGCATCAGGTGTTGTGTAATCAGACAATTGTTTGTTTATCTCATAAACATCAAAGGCTGGTATTAAGTAGGGGTGAACGTTTTTCATTTTGTTATAAGTGAATCTTTTGCGTATGTTAATTTTGGAACTGGTATTTGTTCACCATGTTCATCAATATAATTTGCACCATGCTTCATTGCTGCAAGTGCTTGTTTCGATTGCATCTCAAAGTTTTTGAGTTCTTGGTGCATCATTTGCCATTGCTCAATGTGTTTAAAATCATAGCGTGTTGCACCATTACGACGTTCAAACTTTACACCATGCAGTTCAAAGGACTTGCCGTATTTCTCTGATTCCTCCAATGCAATGGGTTCAATGTCCTTAATTGCTTGGTCAATCTCACGTTTGTATTCTTTAAGTTCAGCATATGCAATCAGGGGATCAGTCATCCCCTGAATTACATTGTTTGTTATATCATTAAAATGGGAGTCCTTCATCAGTATCTTGATTTAATGATTGGTATTCTTTTGATATTACTATCTTTTCCTTAATAAAATCGGGAAATGAATCAAATAGTTCTTGCTTAAAATCTGAATAGGTAAATTCTTGTTTATCATTTACTTGTTCAGGGCAATCCATTCCTTTTGGTAGCATGGACACACTGGCTATGTTTGCATAGGTTTTGCCATTGCCTGATGTTTTGTGCGTAATTGATAAAAGACAAGGCACACCAAGAAGATTGGTCACATCAAATGATTGTGCTTCTTTGTCGGTGAATGATTTACCACGCCATGATTCTAAAAATGCACGAAGTGTTGATTTTTCATGAAGCGAAAGAGTAAACTCCTTTGCAATCACACGAGGTTGTTCACCTTTTTCTTCGTTAAATGTCATTGTTTCGGTTGGTAGTTCCCAAGTGATACGTACTTTGTTTCGTTCTTTGGTTTCACCATTGAATGTTTCTTCAATAGTGCCAATATGGATCATTGAATAACATCTTGCTGGATATGAACCCGCTTGAATAATTTCAATGCTTTTCTTTGTTTGGTTTGTTGTTGCTAAAATTGCCATGTTTATATAAATTTAATGTATTTTGTTTCGTGAAAATAATCAATCAACGACATATGGAATGACTTTGCATTGCTTATTGCTTGCGCAAGTAGTTCCAATATAGCATCGTGATTGTTAAATGTAATGTTACGTTTACCCTCCAGTACACTGTTAAGTGTGTGGATTGATATGTTGTGTTTCTCAGCAATCTTGATTCGTTCAGGAATAGATGTGCAACACTTCAAAATGTCTTTGAGTTCGTTTGATATTGTGTTTTGAAATTTCATTTTAATTTTTCTAAAATAGTTTGATATTCTCTAATTCTTGATTTAATATTTAATGAGGGGGAATAATGTTCTTCGTCATCATTATAATAATCAACATACATTTTTTGTAGTTCATCAAGTTTATCATATACTAATTTTCGAAGTTGTGCTTTTTCATACTCGGTCATGACTATACAATTCTAATAGTGAAACAATGCCAATGACAAACATAATTGTTGCAATGACTGAATAATTAAGTGCAAACAATACCAAACTAAATGGAAGGTATGTTGCGAAGTAGATTAATATATTTTTTTTCATGTTGTTATATTGAACTGCAAATGTATAAAAATATTTTACAATAAAAAAAATAAAATAAAACTTGCATTGTATTACTTTTTTATACTATATTTGTATCATAATAATAAAAACAATAACAAAAATGAACAACACAATCACATTTTACGAAGGAGCTAACTTAATTGAAACAATTAAAACGACTAAAAACATAACTGAATGTTTTGTTGAGTTTAAATTAGCAAAAAATTATGAGTATCGAAAGTCTAATGAATACTGGGCTGATGTAATTCTAAACGGAATCGGTATAAGATACACACTAAAATATGGTGTAGGTCTTATAAAAGGAATACAATATGATTCTGTAACATTAGAAAAAATTAAATAACTAACACAAACCCTTCATCATATGGTGAGGGGTTTTTTAATATATATACATTATGCAATACACAATCGAAGATTTAGGACATTTTTATTTACAATCAATAGGATTGGAAACGTACGATCATTATTCAAAGAAGCACATTGAAAATATAGGATGGCAAGTTTTGGAATCATATGGTTCAATCGACAAAGCAATAGAACATTTTATTAATTAGGACACGTTTTGAGATTTTTTCCCTTATTGCTACCCCTGAAAAATCATTTTCATTTTAAGGGGGGGGGGTCACTTGGGAAATAAATGTGTCCTAAATCGTTAAAACATATGATTATCAGCGTTTTACGCGGACACATAGGATTTGTTTTGTTTAGTAAAAAATAAAAATTATACATTTGTATTCACAATATGATAAAAAACACAAAGATTTCAATCTTTAAATCACTATTTAAGTCATCGGATGTCCCCTATGATGTCCAACTTGATCAATCACTTAAAAGAATAAAAGAAGGAAAGTCAAAACACATCATTGATAAGATGATGACATTGGAAGGTGATGCACGTTCCAAACTTAAAAATAAATTACCTTGTATTATCTTTGGTGGTGTATTTACACAACGTAAAAAATCAGGACTTAAAGAACATAGTGGTTTAATGGTATTGGATTTTGATAAAATACCAAATAATAAGATGGCCATGATGTTTGACCAACTGAAACAAAACAAACATATTGTTTCGGTGTTTATGTCACCATCACGAAATGGATATAAGGCCATTGTATTAATACCTAAATGTAACGCCAAAGAACATGAACAATATTTTAAGCAGTTTAATAAGGATTACTTGTATGACTATTTTGATAGTGCTAATTGCAACGTTGATAGAGTTTGTTTCGAATCATACGATCCAAATATTTACATTAATTATGAAGCTATTCAGTACAATCCAAAGCTGGTTGATGATGGTTTTCTTATAGCTGACAAAGTTCCAATTATTCCAATTAATGATGATTTTAAGAAGATTGAACTTATAATGAAGTTTAATTGGCAAAAGGATTTTATTGAGGGTGAACGAAACAATTTTATCTTGGACATTGCCAGTGCATTTTGTGAGTATGGGGTTCAAGAAATAAATGCAGTTAATTACATTATTAACAATGTTGTTCATGGTGAGTTTAGTGAAGATGAAACAAAGAACACAATTAAAAGTGCATATCGGATTAGACCTTTTGCAATTAAATACTTTGAGGATTGGTCAAAAACTGATGCAATAAAAAAGGACCTGAAGTATGGTAAAGAAAAAGTAAAGGAATTACACAACATAAATGATGATGTATATGATCAAGTATCTGAAGAATCAGAGCATGAAGATTTTTGGTATTACGATAAGAAGCAAAATATAAAAATAGATCCTTTAAAATATAAATTATTTCTTGAAAGGAATGGATTTAAGAAATTCTTCTTTGCTGATAGTCTAAAACCATCATTTGTCAAAATCAAATCAAATATTGTATCGGAAACATCAACCGAAATAATAAAGGACTATGTTTTAAATTATTTATTGGATAATAATGAGATAGATGTTTATTCTTATGTGGCCACATATCAAAATTTGTTTACTGATTCATTCCTGACCATATTAGAAACAATTGACTTGATGATGTTAAATGATACCCAACACAAATCATTTATTGCATTTAGCAATGGTATTTTAGAAGTTACAAAGGACAAAGTATTTTTAAATGAATATGTCAATGTAAATGGTTATATATGGAAGAACCAAATTATTGATAGGGATTTTATTGAAACGGATAATCTTGATAATGATTATCAAAAGTTTATTAATAACATAAGTAATGCTGAACCATTATCCATTGAATGCACGATTGGTTATTTATTACATACATATAAGAATAAGATTGACAACAAAGCTATTATATTAAATGATGAGGTTATTAGTGACAATCCTGAAGGTGGAACCGGTAAAGGTTTATTTGTTCAGGGATTAAAAGAGATTCGGCGTGTAGGCATATTAGATGGCAAATCCTTTGATGATAAGAAATCATTTCCATATCAGACCATAAGCCAAGACACACAAATATTGGTTTTTGACGATGTTAAGAAGAATTTTGATTTTGAATCAAAGTTTAGTTTGGTTACTGAAGGAATAACGCTGGAACGCAAAGGAAAGGATGCAATCAAATTAAACGTTGAGGAATCACCAAAGATGCTAATATCAACCAACTATGCAATAAAAGGTGAAGGGAATAGTCATGATAGGCGAAGGCATGAGGTTGAGGTGGCACAATATTATAATTCAGATTTAACACCATATGATGATTTTGGTCGAACATTGTTTGATGATTGGGATGAGGATGAGTACACACGATTTGACAATTACATGGTAGGGTGCATTCAATTATACTTTACACACAAACTAATTAAACAAACTAATGCAAAGAATATTAAATTGCGTAAATTCATATCAGAAACATCACAAGAATTTTATGAGTGGTGCAATTATGATGGAACTGAATTGTTTAATGTTAGACTAAACAAACGGAATATGTTTGACCAGTTTGTCAATGATTACCAAGATTATAAGAAATGGCTCACACAAAAGAAATTCAACATTTGGGTTAAGAAGTATGCAAACTACATTGGTGGTGAATATACTGAAGGACATACGAATGGTGATCGTTGGTTTATGGTTGAATATGATTTACCTTTTTAATTATGAATATAACAAACGAAGATAACATGGACCTGATGGCAAGGTATGATGATAATCACTTTGATTTGGCTATTGTTGATCCGCCTTATGGGATTGGTATAAATAGTAGTGGCAGGTTAGGTCATTATGGAGGAAAAGGTAAGAATTGGGATAACGAGATACCAACGGATAATTATTTTAAAAAAGTGTATAGGGTAAGCAAAAATCAAATTATATGGGGTGCTAATTATTTTAATATGCCACCAACACGATGTTTTTTGATATGGGATAAACAACAACCGCAAGATGTTAGTTTTGCTTCTTGTGAGTATGCTTGGACTTCATTCGATAAATCTGCTAAAACATTCTATATGCGACCACAAAATGCAGATGATTATAGAATCCACCCAACACAAAAACCAGTTAAGTTGTATGAATGGTTATTGATGAACTATGCAAAGCAAGGTGATAAAATACTTGATACTCATCTTGGTAGTGGTTCAATTGCTATTGCGTGTCATAATCTTGGATATGATTTGACTGCGTGTGAGTTGGATAAAGAATATTATGATGCAGCTATAAAGAGATTGCATGATCATAAACTTCAACAAAAGTTGTTTTAATGGAGTTAAGAGATTATCAAAAAGACATTGTAAGGCGTGGTGTTGACATCATTGCAGACCATCGTTTGCTTTATTTGCAAATGGAGGTTAGGACTGGCAAAACACTAACATCATTATCAATATGTGAAGAACTCGGTGCATCCAATGTTTTATTTATAACTAAAAAGAAAGCCATCACCAGCATTCAAGATGATTATGATAAATTTGGTTTTAGCTTTGATATAACAATAATAAACAACGAATCATTGCACAAAGTAGATGGTGACTTTGATATATTGATATCGGATGAGCATCATCGAAATGGTTCTTTTCCAAAGCCAAACAAATCAACTAAACTTATCAAACAATGTTGGTCCACATTGCCAATGATATTCTTATCAGGAACACCAAACGCGGAAAGCTATTCCCAAGTATATCATCAATATTGGGTGAGCATACATTCACCATTTAAACAATGGACCAATTTCTATAAATGGGCAAAGGAGTTTGTTAATGTTACCGAACGCAATTTCGGTTATGCTAATGTCAAAGACTATTCAAGTGCTGACTATAATAAGATTAAACCATATATTGATAAGCACATTATTACCTACACACAACATGAAGCTGGATTTGAATCCAATGTCAATGAACATATATTGTGGTGTGATATAAAGGAAAGTACACATGACATTATTAATACATTAAAGAAGGACAAGATTGTTGTTGGTAATGCTGGAGCAATCATAGCAGATACATCAGTCAAGATGAAAAACAAGATACATCAACTATGCAGTGGTTCATGTATTCTTGAGGATGGTAGTGTTGTGATACTTGACACATCCAAAGCGGAATACATACGTGGTAAGTTTAAAGGGCAAAAGATTGGTTTGTTCTATAAGTTTAAAGGTGAACTTGATATTCTTAAACAAGTGTTTGGTGATAGCTTATGTACTACATTGGATGAGTTCAATGGTAGTGATAAGAACATAGCACTTCAGATCATATCAGGTCGTGAGGGCATATCATTACGTGAAGCTGATGCGTTGGTATATTATAATATTGATTTTAGTGCAATATCATACTTCCAGTCAAAGGATAGGATGACTACAATGGAAAGGAAGAACAATGATGTGTATTGGGTATTTGCTCGTAAAGGTATTGAATCAAAAATATATAAGAGTGTAACTAATAAAAAGGACTATACATTGAGAATGTTTAAAAGGGATTATGAACTATCAATCTAAAGTAATAAAGGAATATAAGGACAAAGGATATATGGTGTTAAACATTATAAGATTAAGCGAGAATGGATTCCCTGATCTTATGTGTTTAAAAGATAGTAAGGTGGTGTTTATTGAATGCAAAACTGGTGGTGATACATTGAAGCCATTGCAACGATATAGGATTGACCAGCTGCGTGAAATGGGCTTTGAGGCCATGTGTTTAAAAGATGATAAAATAATTTATTAATTTTGTAGTGATATGACAAAAGAAGAACAACAAATATTTTTTGATGAGTACATTAATAGGATGCGTGATGTACTACTTAATAAGGGTGATGATTATGCGAATGCAGATAGGTTGTCAAACTTCAAGATGGCTGGTCAAATAGCTGGTGGCAATGCACAACTCAATTGTCTTAACCTGATAGCAACAAAGGTTGCAAGGTTAGGTGTATTACTAAATAGTAATGACAAACCAAAGAATGAATCAATCAATGATTCAATCATGGATTTGGCTAACTATGCACTGCTACTTGCAATGATTAATAAATAAGATATGAAAGTAAACCAAATTGTTGATGGATTTTATGAATACAATGAACCATACTTTGATGTGGACTTATTAGATACGGATGACTTGTATGCAATCCAAGAGATTGCCACACAGAACGTGTTGCCATTGTTCTTGGGTAAGATGATAAACAAACCAGCTGAAGAACTTTATTCATCAAGATATGGTTTCCATTTACCTAACATGAAGTTTTGTGAACTACTAATCCAATACTTTCCATTTGAAGATGCGTTCATAATTGGTGATTGTAGTATATACAACAAGTTTGGAAAAGAATTTACGGATGATGAACATAGACATTTTCATGAATAATATAAGAGGGATAGGGGGTTTTAAAATCTACAACAATATGTACTGCATACGTTCGCGGAGCTTTTTTTACACATTTACAAGTATAGGGTATGGGTAGAAAGGGACCAACGCCACAACCAATTGCAGTGCTGAAGGCAAAAGGCACAATAAACGTGACACGTGCAAACGATCCAATTGCAGACACAAATTCTTTGAAGTGGGTTCACAACGAAGTTCCATCACCACCTGAAGATTTAAATGATGTTGCAAAAAAAATGTGGACTCAACAACTTATGCAATCTCAAAAATTGTATGGTTATATATCGTTTATTGATTTAACTTTATTTAAAGAGTATTGCTATGTATATAGTGAATTGGAATGGTTAAAAGAAAATACAAAGGGAAGGTTTTATCTTGATGACAAGGGAATGAAAAGAATTGATCCATTGTACATGGAACTTAATAAATTAAGAAAGGATTTTTTAAGATTATCGCAAGAGTTTGGATTTAGTCCAAGTGCAAGAACAAGAATCCAACTACAACAAAAACCTGAAGAAGATAAGGACATATATTCTGATGGCATTTAAAACCAACTTTAAAAATATCGATTTAGACAAATATTACTTTGATGAAAAGACTGCAAACATTGTAGTCCAATACATTGAAGAAAATGTGAAGCACGTAAAAGGTGACAAAGCTGGTGAGCCATTTATTTTGGAGCAATGGCAAAAGGATGATATTATAAAACCTTTATTTGGTTGGAAGCACAAAGAAACTGGACTTCGAAAATACACAAGTGCATACATTGAGATTCCAAAGAAATCAGGCAAGTCATTTTTGGCTGCATCCATTGCGTGTATTTTTTTAGACATCGAAAAGGAAGGTGGTTCCGAAATCGTTTCTTTGGCTTGGGGCAGAAAACAAGCCAGTTTAGTTTTTAATGCAACAAAAGAAGTAATACAAAAAAGTCCAAGATTAAAAGCAAAGTGTAGTATTTATAGAAACTCAATCACTTCACCTGATCACATTGGTGGATTAAAAACTTATCAATGTTTATCAAAAGAAGCTGGTGGTGAAGATGGAATAAATCCGCAATTAAGTATTTGTGACGAACTCCATGTTTTTAAGAACAATGAAATTCTTGAGATGGTTGAAAAATCACAAGGTGCAAGAAAGCAACCTTTGTCATTTATTATCACAACTGCTGGTTCTGATTTATATGGTATTGGATACCAAAGACATGAACAAGCCATTGATATTGCAAAGGGATTGATTGAAGATGAATCACAACTGGTTTGCATTTATGGTGCGGACAAAGAAGATGATCCTTTTGATGAACGTACTTGGAAAAAAGCAAATCCAAATTACAACATATCAATCGGCAAACGTGCCTATGAAAAGGAATCAAACAAAGCAATGGTGAGTGCAGCAAGTTTGAACTCATTTAAAAGATACTATTTAAATGTATGGACACAATCAAAAGATGGTTGGATTAATGATGAGGTATGGACCAAATCTCATTGGGATTTTGATGATGAGATGTTGCGTGATTATCCTTGTTATGGTGGGCTGGATTTATCTTCACGAAGTGACATAACTGCATTTTCTTTGGTTTGGAAAATAGATGAAAAGTATTATTCTAAAAATTGGTTTTGGTTACCTGAAGATAAGGGAACACAATCAGCGGATAAAAAAAACATCCAATATCGTGAGTGGGTTCGTGATGAATACATTGAAGAAACAAGTGGGAATGTAATTGACTATGATTTTATTATATACAAACTTGGTCAACTTAATAAGTTGTATGATATCCAATCCATTGCATATGATAATTGGAACTCACATCACATTGCACCAAAGTTGTATGAAGAAGGATTTGACTTGATTGAATTTAGACAAGGTTTTAAATCTATGAATGCACCAACCAAAGAACTTCAAGCAGCGGTTGAAAGTAAAAAGTTTAATCATGGCAATAATCCAGTTTTGCGTTGGATGGTTGGCAACGCATCGGTGAAGTCTGATCCCGCTGGAAACATAAAACTTGAAAAAGATACACGTTCACCCAACAAAAAAATTGATGGATTGATTTCTAATATCATGGCATTTGGTTTATGGTTGGACAAACCTGATTCAAACAAATCTTATTTAGAGGATGGAAATTTATATATAATATGAAAATTCCTAAAAAAATATATGATGTTCTGAATAATAAAAGAAATTTTGATTTCTTATTTTTAGAAATGTTACGACATCATTCACCTGAAGATGCTTATGATTCTGCATTGGATTTGGTGCGTAAATATGCACCACATTTTAAACACTACAAAGATTTTGATTCATATCGTGTGATTTTGTCAAACAAAAATAATCGTGAGATTGTAGTTCCTGAAGAAATTATTGATGCAGTTACCAAAGGAATAGATGACTTGTTTCATAAGCATTTAAAAAAGGTTAAGATTCGCAAAATGGCTTACGATCAATGCGTAAAAGAAATCAATATTTATTTACCAAATTACAAACCATTTAAAAATTATCAATCATTTAAAGCATTGCAATCAATTAATTATAAGAAAAAGTAATTTTTTTTGGTATTCTAATTATTATGTATATATTTGTTATACAATAAACAATAAGAGATATGACAAATACAACACAACTACAAAAATTAGATTCATTATTAAGTTTCTTTAATTATAATAATGAGATCACAAAAGATGTTTTTAATGACTTGTTAAGTTATCAAGATGAATTTAAGTTATTATTAGAAGAAACTATAAAAGTTTTTATGTTTGATTTTTGGAATAATGAATATAAACATTATATGAGAGATTTAAAACCATCATATAAATATGAAGTTTATAAAGAATTAAAAGATTGGGATTTAGAATTAGATGGAAAATCAGATTTACATTTAGAACTTATTCAAGGTGTTATTGGTGACTACACAATTAATGGTGAAGATGATTCACAAAGAGTTAAAAGATTAGAAAACGCATATATTTAATAAATTTAAAAACCTAAAACAAACAAACCCTTGCAGAAATGTAAGGGTTTTTTTAGTTAAATATTTTACATATTTATAAAAAAGTAATATATCATTTTTGCAATAGTGAATTTATTTGGGTTTGAAATCAAAAGAATCAATCCAGTTCTATCCGCAAAAAAAGGTTTCTTAAATGCAAACTTTGGTGGAATGATTGGAAGAACACCAGTCACTGAAGAAACCGCAATGGGTTTATCAGCGTATTGGGCGGGAGTTAGAAGAATAACAGAATCAGTGGCAATGTTACCAGTTGAAGTTTTTCGTAAACAAAACGGAAGGCGTGAAATTGTTGCACATCCAACAGAATACTTGTTAAATGCTGAAGCAAACTATGAATCAATATCATTTGACTTCACACAAATATTAATCACATCAGCAATAAATCATGGTAATGGTTTGGCAATTATTGAACGTGATCAGTTTGGAACACCAACATCTTTGGTCAATGTAACTCGTGAACAATGCGAACCAATTAAATATGATGATGAGATTTATTGGAAAGTTCAGGTTAAGGAAGCATACAACGAAAGTGAATCACTATTAGTTAAAGATGCTGACATGATAAATCTTCGTGGGTTTGGAGTTGATCCAGTTGTTGGACTTTCGGCAATACAAGCACACAAACAAAATCTTGGTTTATCAATTGCAGCACAAGATTATGGTGCAGACTTTTTTAACAAAGGGAGTAGGATCGACGGCTTCATCGAATACGCAGGTGTTTTAAAACCTGAAACAAAAGATGCAATCAGTCAACAATGGGCTGCAAACTATGGACCAAATGGAACACGTGGGACTGCAATTCTTGATGCTGGTTCAAAATATCATCGTATTGGACTTCCTCCAGCAGATGCTGAATGGATTTCAACCCGTAAATTTCAGAAAAACGAAATTGCAACAATTTTAGGAATACCATCTCACATGATTAATGAAATGGAAAATTCAACGTTTTCAAACATTGAACACCAATCAATTGAATTTGTGACTTATTCAATTGGAACGTGGATTGAAAAGATTGAGCAAGAATATAGACGAAAATTATTAAAAGATACTGAAAAACTTGACCATTATTTCAAGCACAATGTTGATAGACTTCTTCGAACTGATGTCAAAACAAAAGGTGAGTATTACAGACTCATGACAGATATTGGTGCTTATAGCATAAACGATGTACTTGAATTGGAAGATAGGAATCCAATTGAGGGTGGTGATGAACGATATGTCCAAATAAATAGAATACCTATTGAGGATATGAAAGAATATTATAAAAAAGAAAATAATGAATAAAATAGAAAGACTTGCAGAGGTTCGAAATATAAATGAAGTTGAACGAACTGCACAATTTGTTATATCAACTGAATCCATTGACCGACATGGTACATCATTCAAACTTGATGGATGGGATTTAGCAACTTATGATCGCAATCCAATTGTTGGGTATAATCATGAAGTGAGTGGTTCTAATCCTGACACAATCATTGGAACATCACGAGTGTTTAGAGATGGTGAAGCGTTGATTGGTGAAGTAACATTTGAACGTGAGGGAAACAATCCTTTGGCTGACAAAGTATTTAACAAGATGCAAGATGGTATTTTAAAGATGGCAAGTGTTGGAGCAATTCCACACGAATATCGTTATGGCAAAGAAGATGATGAGGACAGAAACACGATTTATTTTACACGACAAGAATTGGTTGAATGGTCAATTGTAAGTGCTGGTTCAAATCGTGATGCGTTTAAACGAAGTGCTGACCAAGTTGATGAACTTAAAAAATCACTTGAGGTTGAAGAAGAAATTGTTGAACAAGAAATGGGACTTGAAACAAAATCAGCTTTGCGAAATTATAACAAAGTTAAAATTGTTACAAAGTACCTATAATTAAATAATTGATTTTTGTAATATAAAATTTAGAAAATGAGAAATAGTAAAGTAATAAGAGAAGAAATCGGTGAAGTGAAAACTTCCCTTGATGCTCTTGAAAATTTAGTTTCTGATGAAAATAGAGATTTTTCTGAAGAAGAAAAAGTGTCATTTGACACAAACATGGAAAGATTAACTGAATTAGTTGATGAGCTTCCAAAAGTAGAAAAAGAAGAAGAAATAAGAATGAAAGCAGCAAATTTAGGTGGAAGTCCAGTAGTGGCAGAAACTAAAGAAGAAAAGGAAATAGTAAGAGAATTTTCTTTTGGTAAGGCAGTACGTGCAGCATATGGTGAAAAACTTGATGGTGTTGAATTAGAAATGGCTCAAGAAGGTCAGAGAGAAATGAACGCAATTGGTCGTAGTGCTAATGGTGTTGTTATTCCATCAATGATTTTGAACAGAGCAGTTGTTACTGAATCAAATACGAGTGGTGTAGAAACTCAAAGTTTTGTAGATGCAGTTTACGCAAACACAATTCTTGATGATCTTGGTGTGACTCGTGTAAGCACAACAACTGATCAACGCATTCCAATTCTTGGTGCAGTAAGCACTCAATGGGAAACAGAGGTTTCAGATGCAATTGATGGCGGATCTGTTATGAGCAAAAAAGACCTTGCTCCAAAACGTTTAGCAGCTTATGTTGATTATTCAAAACAAGCAGCCATGCAGCATAATGAATCACTTGAATCAGCATTGAGAAACTCAATTGCACAAGCGGTTGGAGCAAAAGTTGAATATGCATTATTTACTGATGATTCTGCAAATGGTGCATATGATTATCTTGGTGATGGAAAAACTCCAGTTACAAATGCAAACATCACAAACTTGATGATGGCATTAGTTGAGCAAGTTCAATCTAATAACCACAACAGAGGTAATTTAGGTTTTGCAGTTTCAAATGATTTATTTACTGAGATTTATACTGCTGCACAAGTTAGTGGTGTTAATCCATTAATCATAAACGAAATGATTATGGGAGTAATGGCGAAGTTTTCAAACCAAATTGCTGACATAGCAAGTAAGCCAGTTGTTTATTATGGTGACTTCTCAAAAGTTCAAATTGCACAATTTGGAGCCTTGGAATTGCTTTCAGATCCTTACACTCAGGCAATTAAAGGAACAAACAGATTAATCTTGAATTCTTACTGGGATGCTGCACTTATACAAGGTAATGCCGTTTCAGTCGGAAATTTTGGATGATAGTAGTTTTAATTAGTTAATATATTAAGAGGGTGGGTTTTGCCCATCCTCTTTTTTTTTAAAAAGCAATGATAAGAAACAAAAAAATAACAAGCTACACACCATCAGTTAATTGGGGTTTGACTTTGGTTGAAGCAAAAAGACATTTAAATATATTGGATACATCATTTGATGATTTAATAAACGATTACATAGCATCTGCACACTTGATGTTATGGAACGAAGCTGGTTTGCTTATCAAAGGCGGTGTGACTGGGTACATGACTGAATGGGATGATTTCAGAATTGATGTTAATCCTTTGGATTCCTTTTCAATTTACTATTATAATTCTAACAACTCACGTACATTGTTGGATTCATCTAAATACATTGCAACAAATGGACTTTATTCTTATGTTGAGATGAAAGACAATTTGCCAAACTTATATGATCGTGATTTTCCAATTGAAATTGAAATAACAACTTTGGCGAATACTGATGACATGGTGACACAAGCATTGCGAATGATAGTGTCAGACTTTTTTGAAAATAGACAAAGCACAATTGTTGGGAGCAATATGCACAACCTATCAAGGGGAACAAAGTTCCAAATGTCAATGGTAAGCCAACGAACTGAAATATGAACATAGGTCGTTTAGATAGAAAGATTGTGATTGAATCACAAACGTTTTCAACCAACTCGATTGGTGAATACACTGCAAGTTGGTCAACGTATCACACAACGTTTGCCAATGTGCAACGTGGTTTAGGTAATGAAAAAGTTGAAGCGGATCAAGTGACATCCACAAGTAAGGTTAAATTTAAGATTCGGTTCTTTAATGGTATTGATGAATCGATGCGTATTTCATACAATTCAAAATATTATGACATTCTAGACATCCAAGAACTTGGTCGTGAAGGTCTGATGATAAGTGCAAATAAAAAACTATGATAAACTATAAAATTGAAGGTTTTGAAGGTGTTGCACTTGAAATCCAATCTTTGGATGACAAAATGAAAAGGCGTGAAATCCTTAAAATATTAAGAAGGCAAATGCAACCAGTGGTTGACAAGATGAAACAAAATGCACCAAATCAACGAACTGAAACAATAAATGTAAGGGGTACTGACTACCCACCACAAGAATTGAAAAACTCTATTAAGGTTAAAACATCACCATCAAAAAAATATCCAAATGTTTTGGTTGGTCCACAATATGGAAAAGGTGCAAGGAAGTTTGATGGTTTTTATGCGTGGTGGATTGAATACGGTGTTGGAACACATTCAGCAAATCCAACTGGAAAAAAGAATTTTATTCAGAAAACTTATTCTGAAACGAGTGATAAAATATACACTCAAGCAAGTGATAAACTTAAAAAGTATATAAAAAGAAAAGCAAAAAAATTAAATTTATGAGAATAGAATTAACAATGGATTATGCAATCCACGAAAGAACATTACCTGAAGGAACACAATTGCGTGTTTCAAATAAATTAGGTAAGGAATTAATTGATTTGAAAGTTGCGAAAGCACTTGATGATTTTACGGAAGAAGAAAAAATTGAACACATTGTGCAAGTTGCAATGGACAATGAAGAACTTCCAAAAGTTAAAAAAGTTACAAAGAAGAAAAAATTTGATAATTAATATTGTATAAAAATTAAGGAAATAAAAAAATGGCTTCAACTGGAATATTAAACGGAACTCTCGCAAAAGTACAAGTTGCGGGGACAACAATAGCACACTTAACATCAAACTCGTTGACTTTTGATATGTCAACAAGAGATGCATCAACAAAAGATTCAAGCGGATGGAAAGAGAGTCTTGAAGGACAAAAATCATTTAGCGGTTCAGCTGAAGGTTTTTTTGCTGAGGATGCATCTTATGGGTATGAAGATTTATTCGGTGTATTTGCAGCAAGGACAAAAGTTGTTGTAACATGGACAACTGATGTATCAGGAGACAATGAGTATCTCGGCTCATGCTACATTACATCACTTGAAAGAACTGATGGACTTGAAGAGTCAAGCACATTTTCAGTATCTTTTGAAGGAACTGGTGCAGTTACAAAAGCAACTGTGTAAGAAATTGATTTTTGTTATATTGTGATAAATGGGGGATGGGGGAAACTTCATTCCCTTTTTTTATTAAATTTGTAGCATGATAAAAATTAAAAACAAGGAGTACAAATTTAAATTCGGTTTCAAAGCGTTATTAATGTTTGAAAAAGAAACTGGTGAAAGCATCTCAAAAATGGGTGATAATATGACAATGGAATCCATTGTTGACATTGCCTATGCTGGAATGAAATCATCAGGTGAAAAAGTCACAAAGGATTTTATTATTGATGCAATCGATGAGGACATGAGTTTGATCAATGTTTTCACTGAAGCTATGTCGCAAGATATGGCAGCATTTAATAATTTAAATGCGGAAGCAAAAAAGTAAAATTGCCATTGCATAATTTCATAAGGGGTTTTGTTTTGGGTGCATTAAAACAAAGTCCTTTATGTTTAAATAATTATACAATGGTTGAAATATGGGATGCATATGTTGGACATCGTTTGAATGAAAACATAAATGCAAGATCAATGTGGGAAACTGCAAGATTGATTTCATATGTTACGTTAAAATCACAAGGGCAAAAAACAATGAAACGACCACAAGATTTGATGAAGTTTGAATGGGAAGAACAAAGCGGAAAAAAAGGAACAAAATCAAATCCGTACACAAAAGCAGAAATTGAACAACTTAAAAAATTAAAACCAAACTGGTTCAAATAAATGGCAAAGAAAAGTATTAACATAAGGGCTGGATTTGACTTAAAAGCATTTAGTACATCTCAACAAAATTTAGTTAGAAAACTTCAGGCATCAGGTAAACAGATGAAGTCTATTGGTCGTTCAATGTCAATGTCATTGACTGCACCAATTGTTGGACTTGGTGCGGTTGCAACAAAAACATTTGCAACATTTGAGCAATCAATGGCAAAGGTTAAAGCCATAAGTGGTGCAACTGGTTCAGCATTTAAGGACCTTGAAAACACTGCAAAAAATCTTGGTATGACAACAAGATTCTCATCAAGTGAGGTTGCAGAATTAATGTTGAATTACTCAAAACTTGGTTTTAGTGCAAGTGAAATTGAAAAAATAACTAATGCAACATTAAATCTTGCACTTGCAACTGGTGAAGATTTAGCACAATCAGCATCAATTGCTGGGGGTACGTTGAGAGGTTTCGGTTTAGAAGCTGGTGAAATGACAAGAGTTACTGATGTAATGGCAAAATCATTTTCATCATCAGCACTTGATTTAGAAAAGTTTCAAAATGCTATGCCAAAAGTTTCAGCGGTTGCATCGAGTTTAGGTATTACACTTGAGGAAACGACTTCAATGCTTGGTGTTTTAGCAAATAAAAATATTAGAGCAACAACATCAGGAACATCGTTAAAAAACATATTCTTGATGACAAGTAAGTCTGGTATGTCATTTAAGGATGCAATGGATAAAATAAACAATGCCATTGTTCCCTCAAATACTGCAATGGAAATGTTTGGGAAAGAAAATGCAACAGTTGCAGTTGCACTTGCTCAAAGTGGTGATGCAATTACTCAAATGACTGCTAAACTTGAAGGTGCTGAAGGTGCAGCAGCTGCAATGGCTGGAATTATGGATGACACACTTGAGGGTTCTATGTTTAAACTCAAGTCAGCTACTGAAGCAATGGGGATTGCCATAGGCGAAAAACTTGCTCCACACGTTATTAAGGTCACAAACTTTCTTGCAAAATTAGCACAAGGATTTACAGAACTTAATCCTGAAACACAACAAATCATCATTCAATTAGCTGCAACTGCTGCTGCAATTGGTCCATTGATATTTGCGTTTGGTGCATTACAAACTGCAATGGCATTCTTAATTGCACATCCAGCGGTATTGGTTGCAATTGCGTTGACATCAGCATTGGCTGCATTAAATATTGCAGCGAGTGAAACAAACAACATTTTTAAAGGTGTTAAGGATGCAACGGACCAAATGAGTGAGTCGTATGAAGAATTAAAAACTCAACTTGATAAGGTTAATCAATTAAAGAAAAAAGGTTCAAAAGCATCAGTTGAAGAAATTAGAGTTACAATTGAAACAACAAAGGCAACAATTGAACAAACAAATGCTATAATTAGGCAAGGAATTGAAAGGCGTAAAAATTTAGTTTTACAAAAAAAGGAAGCACTTGAACAAACACTTGCAGCAACTCGACAAGTTGGTAAGCAAGGCGAATTTATTGGCACTGAATTAGCTGGAATAAAAAACATTGAAGACAATATAAAAGCACTTGACAAAGAACTTATTGCTTTAAATGCAACAAACGTTGATGCAGTTGATAATGTCAAAGAATTAGAACAAATATTAAAAAGGGTTGGTAAATTAAAATTAACAGATAATAAAACTGGGGGCATAACAACTGGTGGTGTAAAAACAAAATCAACTGCAATTGCAATACAAGCACCATCACAAAAAGGTATTGAAAATGTCACTTCACAAATTAGTGAAATGGCAAATAAAGCAATTGAACCAATACAAATAAAAATTGAACCATTATCAAATCAAGAATTAGGACTTGTATCACAAGCACAACAAATCGGAATGAAGATGGGGGAAGCACTTTCAAGTGGTTTGGAAAGGTTAGTTCAAGACAGTGCGATTATGCTTATTGATTTCATTGGTGATGCAATGACTGGTGATGCTGATGCACAAGATTTTGGAAAAGGGTTGTTAAATGTTGTCGGTGGGTTCTTACAACAAATGGGTGCAGCAATGATTGGTTTTGGTATATCATTTGAAGCATTTAAAAAATCTATTGAAACATTAAATCCAGCACTTGCAATTGCTGGTGGTATTGCATTGGTTGCAGCTGGTGCAGCAATATCAAACTTGAGCAAAAAAGGTCTTGATGGCGGTGGCGGTGGTAATGCTTCAACACCATCAATAGCTGGTGGCGGTATTGGTGCAATGAACACACAACCAATTGCATTGGAAACAAAGATTTCAGGGCGTGATTTGATATTGGTACAAAATAGAGAAAAAGGATTTACAAGATAACAAATGAGTGGTGTAATATTTAGGAGTGAATTAAGGTCAGACAATAACACACGATACAAAGTTGAATTGTTTGGTGATGATTATGTTGGTCTGCCAAAGGTTGCAATAATTGGTGGCACTGGAAACACATTTTACATCAATAAAGATTGGCGTGATTATTTGCAAGTTGGTAAAAATTTGTTTATTCATACATCATCAACAACACAAGCGGTTAGCGTGACTGGTATTTTTTCAAACGGAATCACAACACAAATAACAACCAGTGTTGCATATTCTGCAACATATACTCACATTGGTGGTCCTTCATCGACAACCACAACTGATCAATATAAACCAACATTTACACCTGATTTAATTGATTTAAAAACTGAATGGAAAGGTGAAGGTGATGAAATACTTGGTTCAATAAAGTCATCAAGTACATCAGTCACATATGCAAATAATGATCGTTATTTTGATAGGTTCTTTGAACAATATCAAATTACACAAGATAACAAACTAAAATTATTAGTATATCGTTACACAACGGATTGGGAACTTGATTGGGCTGGTATCATTGTAATGGACCTTGTACAATGGTCAAACATAGACAAACCAAGACCATATACATTTAAAGCAATTGATGGACTTGATGCACTTAAAAAATACGAGTTTACACAAACAACATTATCGGTTAATAAAATACAAAGCAATATATTTGAGATTCTTGACATTCTTGGATTGAAACAATTTTGGGGTTCATCAGATGCTTACATTCGAGAATCAATTGAATATTCATCACGTGTACTTGAAGCAACCACAACAACGGATGATTCACCAATTGATTACACATATATTCCTGATAATATGTTTATCGGTGATACAAACGAAAATCCAGTGCAATACATATCATATTATGATGCACTTAAAGCATTAATGGATTTGTTCAGTTGTAGGATATACCATGCTGATGGTATTTATTGGATTCAGCAAGTAAGGAATTTTGATGCAACAACAATCAAATATCGTGAGTATTTAAAAAATGGTACATATATTCATAACACATACACACATCAAAAGTCAGTTGGTAATTCAGGAATTGAAAATTTAAGAATTTTAGCGGGTGGCACATTTGGCTATTTTGCTGGAGCATATCGAACAAGAATTTTAGCAAAGCAACACATTGAGGGTAAACTTACATTTGGAAGTGGGTTGTTTGTATTTGGTACTGGAGTAACACAATCAATATCTGCAAACATTGGAACAATAAAAAGTGAGGGTGTTGGTCACATAAGGGTTGCAATGCGTGTTCGTTTAGGTAATTTTAAATTTGCAAATTATTCAACAAATATTGATTTAGAAATTACAAGTGGCAATAGATACATTAAAGGTGTAGGTAATGCACCACAACTTGAAGGTAAATGGTATGAAGATTCAGTTTCAACAAATAGAAAATGGACTAAAATTGTAAAAAATACAAGTGGTGATACATATGTTTTTTTTGATACACCATCAATAAATTTTGAAGCAGACAACATGATTGTAAAAGTAAGTGCAACATATAATGGACCAATTGATACTGGTGTTGCATTTTACATTGATAATGTGCAAGTATTGTTTCCTGAACTAACAAGTGATGACGAAAACACAATGACTTTGGAAGTAGAAAATGCAAGTGGTTTTTACACAAAGGAAATTGAACTTGATCCGTTAATTATTGTTGATTCAGAAATTGGTACATCAACAATTGCAAAGATTCAGATTGATGAAAACTATAACAATGCACAATCATTTAGTTTGGTTGAATCAACACAATGGGATTGTGACTTTGACACATACCCACCATTATCATATGCTCGTGTAATGGAAGCAATGTCATTGCAAACAAAGCCAGTTGAAAAAATAATGAGTACAATTGTTGGTGATTATTATCCATTCCAATCATTGGCATATAATGACAAGGTGTATGTGTTTAGTGGTTGCACTCGTGACTATGAAATGGATGAGGTAAGTGGGGAATGGTTTGAACAAATATCTGCAAGAACTGGTGTTGCAATTAATAGAATAAAAGACATCATTGATTCAGCTGATATATCAACAAACAAAGGGGAGGTGGCTGAAAATACAAATAGAATTTATCGAGGTATTGAAGAACTCACACCAATGCTTAACTCATCAGACACTTATGCGGTATTCCAAAAAAATAGAGTTGTTGCCGATGGTGGTGTTTTTGAAGGTGTTGATTATGTTGAAGAATTTTTTCCTGATAATCACGTTGTTCAACAATTAAAAATACCCGCATACACTGGTAACAGAATTTATCAAGGTGATATTTTAAGCGTTATAAATGCAAACAATAACAATGAAACTGATTATTTTGAAGTTACTGCGGATGTTCCAATTGGTGCAGTAGTTATTCCAGTAGTTCAAAAAGAAACAACCTATCCAATTAATGAGGGTGATATTCCAGTGTTTAAGAAAGGTGAAGTCACTGAATCAAACAAAGTACGTGCAGACTTATTTCAAATGAAAGGCAATGCACTTGCACCAACTCCTGAAAGTGGTGGTGATTATTTCAAGAATGGTGAGTTTATGTTTTTTGGTTCTTATATTTATTGGAGGGATTTCAATGGTGACTATCATCGTGCAACTGGTAATACACATCATCCTGACTAATGCCAAGAATGCCACACAAAGTTTATTCGTTTAAAGATGATAAACCAAAGAAAAAAAAGAATTGGTTGAAGGACCAAGCAGATTTAAAATTTTACAACACATCACGTTGGCGAAAATTATCACTTGCATATAAAATGCACAATCCAGTGTGTGAGGTTGTGGATTGTCATCAATCATCATACTACACTGACCACATTGTTCCAGTGTCTGATGGTGGTGATAAATGGGATGAAAATAACTTTCAAGCATTGTGCAGATCATGCA
>Ga0181396_1000055_pt1 | contig 24905 bp, 14 predicted proteins | sample 19SPOviralmetaG_FD_130125 | JGI IMG/M metagenome (GOLD analysis project Ga0181396, IMG submission 130125) | Marine viral communities from the oligotrophic San Pedro Time Series (SPOT) site, San Pedro Channel, CA, USA - 19 SPOT_SRF_2011-01-11 | ecosystem: Environmental > Aquatic > Marine > Strait...
AGAATGTACAAGGGGCGTATAGAAAGTATTGTTTCTCGTATAACAGGTTTTGCTGATATGATTCAGCTTACTCATTTAAAACTACAACAGGTATTATCTAGAATGGTACCAGATGGTGTTTATCTAGATGCCGATGGACTAGCTGAAGTAGATTTAGGCAATGGAACAAATTACAACCCGCAAGAAGCATTAAATATGTTTTTCCAAACAGGTTCTGTAATAGGTAGATCATTTACACAAGAAGGAGATATGAATCCTGGTAAAGTGCCTATTCAAGAATTACAGTCTGGATCTGGTGGAGCTAAATTACAATCTTTAATATCTACATATAATTATTATATGCAAATGATTAGAGATGTGACGGGATTAAATGAAGCTAGAGACGGCAGTACACCGGACGCTAGAGCTTTAGTAGGAGTACAGAAATTAGCAGCAGCTAATTCCAATACAGCTACAAGGCATATATTAGACGCTACTTTATTCTTAGTGAAAGATTTATGTGAAAATCTATCATTGCGTATATCTGATATACTCGAATATTCACCTACTAAGGAAGCATTTATACATAAGATAGGAAATCAAAACGTGGCTGTATTAGAAGAAATGAGTGATTTATATTTATACGATTTTGGTATATTTATAGAATTACAACCTGACGAAGAAGAAAAAGCGGTTTTAGAAAACAATATACAAACAGCTTTACAGACAGGGCTTATAGATCTTACGGATGCTATAGACATAAGAGAGATAAAAAACATAAACTTAGCTAACCAGCTTTTAAAAATAAGAAGGGTTGAGAAACAAGAAAGAGACCAGCAAATGCAAGAACGAAACATTCAAGCGCAGTCTGAAGCTAACGCTCAAGCTCAACAAGTCGCTGCTCAAGCTGAAATACAAAAGCAGCAGGCTTTAACACAACAAAAAATGCAACTGGAGCAAATGAAAGCTCAGATTGATGCTGAAAAAATGCGAGCTGAAGTTAAAGCTAAAAAAGAATTAATGAGTCTTGAGTTCCAAATGAACATGCAACTAAAAGGTATAGAGGTGCAGGGTAAAAAGTCAGAGCTAGCAGAAAGAGAAAACAGAAAAGACGAAAGAACTAAAATACAAGCAACTCAACAAAGTGAGCTGATAAACCAAAGACAAAATGACACTATGCCTAAAAACTTTGAATCATCAGGAAACGATGTACTTAACGGTAATTTCAACTTAGGATCTGGCGATCCTAGGTAATAATAGTAGTAATAATTATATAATATTTTATCATGGAAGAAGAATTAAAAACCGAGGTAGAGAACACTGAAGAAACTCAACCTCAAGAAATTTCCCCTATCACTCGAGAAGATAGTGGTTTAATTAAAGTAGACCTAGGACAATTAAACAAAGCAGACGCTGAGGTTGTAGAACAAGAGGAGAAACAACCAGAGCCAGAAGATGTTCCAAAAGAACAACTTGAAACAACAGAAACTCCGGTCTTGCAAGAAATAACAGAAGAAGAGGTTGTTGAGCAAGCTGAAGAAATTGAAAAGCAAGTAGTTGAGGCGATTGAAAAACAGGAACCTGGTATTGAACTACCTGAAAATATTCAAAAAGTTGTAGACTTTATGAATGATACAGGGGGGAGCTTGAAAGATTACGTTAATCTAAGCACCGATTATTCATCTTTAAACGAGGATCAGTTGCTTAGGGAGTACTACGAAAATACTAAGCCTCACTTAGACTCTGAAGAAATAGGATTTGTTATGGAAGACAAATTTAGTTTTGACGAGGAAATGGACGAGGATAGAGATATACGCAGAAAAAAATTAGCTAGGAAAGAAGAATTAGCAAAAGCTAAAAATCACCTAGAAAGTTTAAAAGGCAAATATTACGAAGAAATAAAAGCTGGGTCACGGTTAAACCCAGAGCAAAAAAAGGCGGTTGAATTTTTCAATCGTTATAACCAAGATAGCGAGAAGATGACAGAAGATAGAGATAGACAGTCATCTATATTTAACGAGAAAACTGAAAAACTATTTTCCAATGAATTCAAAGGTTTTGATTTCGAAGTTGGAGAAAAAAAATTTAGGTATAATGTTAATGATATAGAAGGTGTTAAATCCAAGCAAGGCGACATTTCAAATTTCGTTAAGAAGTTCTTAAACGATAAAAATGAAATGGCAGACGCTAGGGGTTATCATAAATCTTTATTCACTGCCATGAACCCTGACGCTATTGCTAATCACTTTTACCAACAAGGTAAAGCGGACGCGATGAAAACAAGTATGGAAAAAGCTAAAAACATTGATATGAATCCTAGAGGAACTCATGAGGATGTTAAGCCACCTAATGGGTGGAAAGTTAGATCTGTACCAGGGAATAATGGATCAACTACGAAGCTTAGAATTAAAAAAAGAAAATAATAATTACTAAACTTTACAAATAATGGCAAATGGATCATTTACTGGGAGTGCAGCGGCTTTAGCGCACTTAACTCCTAGACCAACACAAACGTTGTTTAACGACAACTACCTGGCCCTTGGGGACATGGATTTTACACAACAATTCTTACCAGAAGTATATGAGAAAGAAGTAGAACGTTACGGAAACCGTACGATCTCTGGATTCTTACGTATGGTAGGAGCAGAAATGCCTATGGCATCTGACCAAGTAGTATGGTCTGAGCAAGGGCGTTTACACATTGCTTATGATGATGCAACTATAGCATCAGCAACTTCAATTACAATCCCAGCTGTAGGAGGAAAAAGTAAAAACTTAATCGGACCTGGAGACACTATAGTTGTAGCCAAAGCTGATGGATTATTAGTTGAAAAAGCATACGTTAGAGCTGTAGCAACTGCAGGAAACGGGGTAGCTACTTTAACTGTTGCAGGATACGCAGGAAACCTTACGGTTACTGGTTCTGGAAACGTGAAAGTATTCGTATACGGTTCTGAATATGCAAAAGGTACATCAAACGCAGGAACTTCTGTTGATGCCGCTTTCGAACAATTTAGTAACAAGCCAATCATTTTACGTAACAAATACGCAGTAAGCGGATCTGATACAGCACAGATTGGATGGGTGGAAGTAACTACTGAAGCTGGAACTTCTGGATACTTGTGGTACTTGAAGTCTGAGCACGAATCTCGTATACGTTTTGAAGATCACTTAGAAATGTCTATGATTGAAGCTGAAAAAGCTGCTAACGCAATTACGCCAGCTGCTGGATTAGGAGGAGGAACTCAAATTACAGGTTCTGACGGACTTTTTGCAGCTCTTGAGAACAGAGGTCTTGTTTACACAGACGCGGATTTTGGAACTGGAGGAGACTTAGGATTAAGCGATTTTGACGCTATCTTAGGAGAGCTTGATAAGCAAGGGGCTATCGAAGAAAATATGTTATTCTTAGATCGTTCAACTTCTTTGGGTATTGATAATATGTTAGCTGCTCAAAATTCTTACGGAACCGGAGGAACATCTTATGGTGTATTCGAAAATTCGGAAGACATGGCACTTAACTTAGGATTCAGTGGATTCCGTAGAGGATCTTACGATTTTTACAAGACAGATTGGAAATACTTAAACGATGCTACAACTAGAGGACTAGTTGGGGATATCGAAGGTGTGGTTGTTCCTGCTGGAACTTCAACAGTTTACGATCAAATGTTAGGTAAAAACATTTCAAGACCTTTCTTACACATCCGTTACAGATCTTCTGAAGCAGATGACAGAAAAATGAAGTCTTGGATCACGGGATCTGTAGGAGGAAACTACACAAGCGACGAGGATGCAATGAACGTTCACTTCTTATCAGAAAGATGTTTATGTGTACAAGCGGCAAACAACTTCATATTATTGAAGAATACTGCAGCATAGTAAATTAATGTAATTTTTACCCCTGTTACATCAACGGGGGTAATTATTACTTTTATAAAATTATTTAATCATATTATATCATGGCAAACAAGAAAAAGCCCGTAGCTAAGAAAGCTACACCACAAGAGCCTATCACTGATGAGGCACCAGTACAAATAGAAAAAGCGGAACCAGTAGCAATTAAACCTACTAAACCTGCTAAACCAACATGGGAATATAGAGACAGAACTTATGTTCTAAAGACAGGCAAGTCTCCACTTTTATATACATTACCATCTAAGCATTCTCAAAGAAAGCCATTATTATGGTTTGATCCAGAAAAAGGATTTCAAAGAGAATTGCGCTACGCTACTAATCAGAAGTCCCCCTTTGTAGACGAGCAAAAAGGACCTGCTACATTAGGCAGAATAGCAATGAGAGATGGCATGATTAAAGTAAAAAAAGAAGATGTAGCTTTGCAAAAATTACTTTCTTTGTATCACCCGCTAAAAGATAAAATATATTACGAGTTTGACCCCGTAGAGGTTTCTGTAAATGAACTAGACTGGATCGAGTTAGAACTTGATGCGTTAACTTTAGCTAAGGATATGGAAATTGACACAGCTGAAGGAATATTAAGAGCTGAATACGGTAGTGCAGTTAATGATTTATCATCTAGTGAATTAAAAAGAGATCTAATGATATTTGCCAAAAGGCAACCTGCATTATTTATAGAATTAGCTAATGACGACAACGTGCAACTACGTAATGTAGGCATCAAAGCTGTAGAGGCTAGAATAATAAATTTATCCTCTGATCAAAGAACGTTCACTTATGGAGAAGGAAACAGAAAATTAATGACTGTACCTTTTGACGAACACCCATATAGTGCTTTAGCTGCATTCTTTAAGACTGACGAAGGAATGGAAGTGTATAAAGCAATATTAAAAAGACTTTATTAAGTCACTTTTATAGTAGCTAGGCTGCTTAACGGTGGCCTAACTATTATAATAATAAAAAAAGAAAAATGAGCGTAAATATAAATACTGTTTATCAAAGAGTACTAGCGGTACTTAACAAAGAACAACGAGGGTATGTTACGCCTCAAGAATTTAATTTGTTCGCAAACCAAGCACAATTGGATTTGTTTGAACAATATTTTTATGACATTAACCAATTCGGTAGAATACCAGGAAACGAAACCGAATATTCAGATATGGTAGATCTTTTAGAAAAAAAACTAGCTATATTTGAAACATCTGCAGTCCTGGTCGCTTCAGCTGGTAAATTCACTTTGCCTTCAAGCATGTATAAACTAGGGGCTATTTTATATAATAATATAGAAGTAGAAAGAATTACTCCTAAAGAATGGATATACATAAACCAATCTCCTTTAACTAAACCAACCAACGCTAGACCTATATATAAAACCGCAGGGACTAATCTTATCGAAGCAAAAGGTTCTGCTACCCTGACTTCCGGAGTAAGTGCACAATATGTTAAAAAACCAGCCACTGTAATATGGGCTCACAAAACGTTATTTAATGAGCCTTTGTACGATCCTGCAAACAGCGTTAATTTTGAACTAGATGTTTCTGAAGAAACTGAGCTAGTTATAAAAATATTAGAGTTATGTGGCATATTAATAAAAGATCTAGGGTTATATCAAATATTTGACAAAGAAGATCAAGAAACAATACAACAACAAAAATCATAATATATGGGCTTAATAACACAAACCGACGAACAATATTATTTAGGTCCAGACGGAGTATGGAATAGCTTTGACGAAGATTATGGAAGCTATCAATTTACTTCTATAGGAGATATTATAAATAACTTTATGATTTCTTACGTGGGGTTAGAAAAGAATATATCTAAAGTAAAAAGAACCGAAGTAGCTTTTCACGCTCAAAGAGGGATACAAGAGTTTAGCTTCGACACCTTACCTTCTATAAAAGCCCAAGAAATTGAGATAGGACCCACTTTAAACTTCGTTTTACCTAAAGACTACGTAAACTATGTAAAACTAGTTTGGGTTGATTCTAAAGGTATAGAACGGATTATATATCCCACTAGTAAATCCTCTAACCCCTTGCCTATACTTCAAGATTCAGATTTTGAATATTTATTTGATCAGCAGACTCAAGAAATATTAACTGCGGAAGAATCTGAAACCAGAAAAAGATTTCAATCACAAAACAATGTAGGCAACAACGACAAAGAAGCTCTAGGCGATAGATTAAACCAAGGAGGATGGGGTAGACGCTATGGCCTTTCTCCTGAACAAGCTCAATCAAATGGAGTATTTTATATAGACCAAGTAGCTGGCATAATATATTTTGATTCTAGTTTTGTAGGTCAAATAGTTACGTTAAAGTATATATCTGATGGGTTAGCTACTGACGAAGAAATGGTTGTCCATAAATTTGCTGAAGAAGCAATATACAAGTATATAGCTTATGCGGTATTATCTACAAGAGCTAATACGCCGGAATATTTAGTTGCTAGATACAAGAGAGAACTGGCAGCTACTCGAAGAAACGCTAAATTAAGATTATCAAATATTAAAATAGAAGAGATTACGCAAGTTATGCGTAACAAATCTAAAATTATAAAACACTAATATATGGGTGAGTTTGTACATGTTTTCCAATCAGGAAGAATGAACACGGATCTTGACGAAAGACTTGTTCCAAATGGCGAATATCGAGATGCATTAAATTTAGATTTAGCAAACTCAGACAATGGCAACATGGGTTCTTTACAAAATGTAGAGGGCAATTTGCAATTAAGAGGTAAACCTCAATGGAACAATAACTATATAGATTCTTTAACTAATCCAAAATGTATAGGATCTTTTGTTGATGATAAAACAGACAAAATTTATTGGTTTATAACTTCTACGGAAGCCGATTGTATTGCTGAATACAACTTTGTAGGTGGTCAAATAAAACCAGTCATAGTTGACACCAATAACGTTCTAAACTTTTCTACACAGAACTTAATTACAGGCATAAATATTATTGACAATCTATTGTTTTGGACAGATAACAATTCTGAACCAAAAACAATAAATATTGATAAGTTTAAAAGAGGATCTGTAAACTTTGTAACACACACTAAAATACCAGCCTACGACAGCACAAGTCAAACCTATAGTGCTAATTTAACAGGTAGACCTAATTTTAATGAAGCTGATGTAACGGTTATTAAAAAGTCCCCTCTTACAGCGCTTACATTAGATATGTCAGCTAGTTCTCGAGGCAATAAGCCTGGCACTGGAGCAAGTCCCGTGCCTTATGGCGTGTATAATCCAACCACTAATCCTGCTAACGGTAGAATAAATTTTACTTATGCACCTGATGACACTGTTCCTGCAATTAGAGAATCGCTACCTACAAGGCATGATTGGCAGACCAATATAACTGGAGATTCTGATTATTATGAGGACACTAGCATAGAAGGATGGGATGGTTATTTATTATTAAACTTTGCTTCAACAGGATTACAGCCTAATACATGGTTGCTTGGAGATACGATTATCTTAACTTTTGACTCCAACGACTTTGACTTTACAGATCAGGAATATAGTGTATCTTTAAGATTAGTCGAAGATCTAAATGCTAATGGCTTAAACTGGAAAGCTGAAATTCAAGCTATATCGTCTGATATAGGAACATTTATAGATGGCAACGGGGACATTACTGAACTACCGTGGGAAGCTTTGTTGGAAGAAGAAGACGCTATGTTTAAAGACATATTCCCTCGATTTGCTTACAGATGGAAATTTATTGATAACGAATATTCTACGTTTTCGCCTTTTTCAGAGGTAGCCTTTTTAGGGGGGGAATTTAGTTATGAATCCAGTGAGGGTTATAATATAGGTATGATAAATACTATCCGTAGCCTTGTACTAAAAGATATAAACTGGGGCCATGTTGACGTAGAAGAAGTAGATATTCTTTACAAAGAATCTAATAGCTCCGCAGTATACGTCGTAGATACTCTAGTTAAAGATGAATCATACGATACATCTGGAAGCCTTATAACTGAATTTGAAGTTGAGACTGAATTAATAGGAGCTTTAGTAGAGGGCAATCAAATATTACGGCCCTGGGATAACGTGCCTAGAAAAGCTCAAGCTCAAGAAATAATAGGCAATAGAATAGTATATGCTAATTATTTGCAAAATTACAATGTTCCAACTACTACTTTAACTCTAAGTTCTATATCTAATCAATACGAAATAGAAGATGTTGGTTCCCCTGTATTTTCTGTAAAATCTATGAGAACATACCAAGCAGGTGTGGTATATTTAGACAAGTATGGGAGAGAAACTCCTGTATTTACTAATAAAGAAGCAGGAGCACAATTAAGCATTGCTTCTTCTAGTTCATTTAATAGGCTTATAGCTCAGCCAACAAATACTCCACCTAGCTTTGCAACACACTATAAGATATTTTTAAAAGAAACATCTAACGAATACTATAATTTAGCATTAGACAGATATTACGATGCTGAAGATGGTAACGTATGGCTGTCTTTTCCTTCTTCGGAAAGAAATAAAATATCAGAAGAGTCGTACTTAATAACAAAAAAACAACACGATAACAATGAAGCAGTAACTTCATTATCAAGGTACAGAGTTTTATCTATATCTGATGAGGCACCTGATTTTATAAAAACCGTAGATTCGGCAGTCTCTTCTGCGGGAGTAACAAATCAAGCTTCTATAAGCACAGGAGCATTAGGATTTGCTTTTATAGGGCCATCGCCTTCGGTTGATCCCGATTTTGGTCCTAAATTTAATGGTAATAAAATAACATTTGCTTTAGGCAATTTTACTTCTGAAGTCTATGAAGTACAGCTGCTTAGAGTAGTTAGCCAGCCTACAGGCTCGACTACTCTTTACGAACTCACTATAGACAGAGGTTTAGGCTCTGATGGAGAATTTTTGACTAATGTGGCTATTGGAAGTATTTTTAATATTAACGTTTTTGAAGACAAAGAAGAAACTAAACCTGAATATCAAGGTAGATTTTTTGTAAAGATACCTAGAGATTTTTCTTTTGACTCTAACATAATGGCTTCATTTCAAGCATTAGACCCTCAGTATTCGATATTAGGTGCAATTTCATTCCTTCAATCCGGAGGATTAGCAAAACCCGGAGAAATAGGCCCTTCTTCAGCAGGAAACCCAGGGTACTATTGGATAGACTGGGGTAACGGCTTTGGAAATCCTGCGTCATATTATACTGCGGGAACTGGAGTCTGGATGCAAGGAGCACCAAGCTCTATATCATGGAGCCCTTCTGTTGGACCGGTAGGATCTTTAATCAATGATCCTCTTCCTGACGGAGATTTTTTTCAGGATTTTGGACCTATAACAAAGGGTAGTAAATTTGTTGGATATACCTATGCTAAAGTAAAAGGGCCAAACGACAATGTTCCACCTAAATTTATTGATTCTATGTCAGGTAGTGCCCCAGGGCCTCGAGACCCAGATGGGGAAGCAAATAGAACTTCTAGAGTAGTAACTCCTAATGGATTTCTAACTACAGGAGCTTCAATAAGGTTTTTAAATAATACCACTGATGAACAATCAGAAGTGTATACTATAGATAAAGCTAGGGGATGGTGGCATGAAAGAAGTGATTCTGGTGAGCCTGACGCAAGGCAGTGGGCATACACTATTTTATTACAGTTAGATAGAGGGGTTGAAGAAAGTTGGGCTCCTGACCCAAACGGTAATTACACTAATGCTCTGGCTGCTGCTGCTAATATTACCATACAAGCTGTAAAGCCGGTTGTTCCTAAAGGAAACAGGCTTCTTACATCTAATAACCCAGCTATATTTGAAACAGAACCTAAAGAAGCGGTAGACCTAGATTTATATTATCAAGCCAGTGATGCTTTAGCTATAGCTGGATATAATGATCCGGTAGAATTAGAGTGGTATAATTGTTTTAGTTATGGTAACGGAGTAGAGTCGAACAGGATTAGAGACGATTTTAATGCAGTTACTATAGATAAGGGCGCTACAGTGTCATCTATATTAGCAGATCCTTATGGAGAAGAAAGAAGAGGAAGTGGCTATATATTTTCTCAAATATATAATTCTACATCGGGAATAAATAGATTAAACCAGTTTATACAAGCATTGCCTATAACAAAGGATCTTAATCCTATATATGGCACTATTCAAAAGCTACATGCTAGAGACACCGATCTTATAACCTTATGTGAAGATAAATGTTTTAGAGTATTAGCTAATAAGGATGCTTTATTTAATGCTGATGGGAATGCTAATGTAACTTCTAATACCAATGTATTAGGCCAAGCTACTCCTTACGCCGGTGAGTTTGGTATATCTAAAAACCCGGAGTCTTTTGCTGACTATGGATTTAGACTATATTTTACAGACAAAAGCAGGGGCACAGTGTTGAGACTATCTAGAGACGGCTTAACAGAAATAGCAAGTAAAGGAATGGGAGATTTCTTTGCGGATAACCTAAAGGCTAATAGCCAATTAATAGGATCTTTCGATGCTGATAAAGGATTGTACAATTTAACTTTAAATAATCTTACCTCGGAGTGGCAAACTAAATTTAACCCCATACAAGCGGATAATTTATCGATTGCATGTAAAGATAATATACAGAACCCTCCGCTTCAAGAAAATTACATAAGCACAACAATTTCTTTTAAAGAATCCGTAGACGGGTGGACTAGTAGAAAGTCTTTTATACCAGAGTCTGGAGTATCATTAAATGATACGTATTTTACATTTAAAGATGGCTTAATTTGGGGTCATGGATCAAACGTGTTATATAACAACTTTTATGATGAACAGTATATAAGTTCTTTTAATGTGCTTATTAATGAGATGCCTAATGTTGTTAAAGCTTACACTGCATTAAATTATACAGGAACTAAGTCTAGGGCGCTAGAATACGAAAAGTTTAACAACAATGACTGGTATTCTATAGCTGAAGTTAATGCAGAAGGGTGGACCCCCACTTCTTTAAGAGTGAAAAATCCCGGCTGGTATGTAAACTATATAAGGACAAATCTAGAAGGAGGAGAAGTAAAGGAATTCGAAGATAAAGAAGGAAAGTATTTTAATTATATAAAAGCGTTGGCTGTATGCGATGAAGCTTTTGGTTTAGGTACACCTACGTCCACAAGCTCAGCCCCACAGAGATATCTATTGAATACTTTTATAGATTTTACCTGTAGCAACACTGGATCATCTACTGAGCCAGATGTAAATTTATTCTTATGGACTAATTGGAATGAGATTATAGGCAATAATGATGTTACAATAACTAATGAAACAACCGCTTCGTCAGCTAAATGTATAATAGAAAACTTTTATAACACTTCCAGCAATTATACCAACGTGACTAAATCGGGTACTCAATTCAAATATTTTGCCACGGCTGGCTTAGTTGTAGGCACTCGATTGTATGATTATGATACGGATCAGCCTTTAACTTCAGCTGGGTTAGGGCTTTATGTTCCTAGTAATTTAAGAGAGCCTAGTGACCTTGCTTTAGATGCAAACAATCCAGCATCTAATCCCCCTAATGAATACGATATAATAATCTATAATTCTAGTGGAATTATAACTGCAATAGTGCAATATAACCTAATATATGCTGCATGCAATAAAGACGTTCCTACCACTTTTGACAGATTATTTGGAAATAAAGGAATAGTGTTAATCGCTAACTCCGGAGAAACTTCAGGAAATACATACTTGTGGTATGACACAACCCCTCCTTCAGATAGTATTGCGTGCGCTAATGTATTTGGAAATGGCAGGCTGTTTAGTGTTTCTACTCAGCTTAACCCAAACCCTTTCTATCAAGGAGGAATAACTTACGAGGGCGAATACATATATAAAGCTTCAGGGGACTCTTGGACGTCAGCGGGTACTCAAGTATATTTAGATTCAAGTGGCACGGTACCCCATACATCTACTACATCAGTAAGAAAGTATATGGTACAAGTTGTAAATAGCGGAGTAGTGCAGCCACCTAGCCTTTTTGGATTAACCCCAGGTGTAACTCCACCTCGATTCCCTAATTGGTGGATTATTTCTTTAAACGCCGCAGGTAAAATTAGTGCAGCTGCGCAATACGATAGCACAGGATGTGTTTAATAAATAAATAACAATAAAATGGCAGAAGATCTATCATTAGAATTCAATTATACTGCTACTGTAGTGCAATATACTATATTAGAAAACACTAATATTTCTAGTCAGCACCCTACGGCAGTTATAAAAATAACCGCTAACCCGGGGTATACGGTAACAGCCGGAAATTTTTCTTGGAATGGCCCTTTAGCAGGGGTGGCAAGCGTAGCTTTTACTCAGGACGGCGCATTTGTTTTATGTACTGTTACATATAATACATCTTATGTAATGCCCTCTTATAATCTTGATATAGGCTTGTGTATAACTGGAGACGCTGTCTTGGCAGGGGTAACCGTAGCAGGCACTTTAACCAGTGTGGTAGGCGCCGGCGTAACAACCTCAACACCCACGGAAAACAACACCGCTTACAGCGCGACCGGTGCGGAAGGATCCACATCCTCTACTTTATTTACTAGAACTTATACTGCTGCTTCTGGCAAATATTGGCCTGATAATGCGAGCCCTAACATACAACTTACATCTGGAAATTTAGGTCAATACAATATTACTCAAACACCTACATACACAGCTAATAATGAACTTACTGCTATAACTTATACGGTAACTTATATATTTACTAACACAAATGTATCTGGAGATAAATTTAATATAACAATACCTAAAGTTGCAACTATTTTAGCACCAGCAACAGGAGTTACGTCGTTTACTGGACCAACTACGGGGGTACAATCTAGCGGAACTAATTACGTTATGGCAGTGCAAGGTGCGCCAGGGGCTACGTATAGCATTTCTATGAATAACGGAACAACTTCCACCACCGTGGTAACCAATGCGGTGATGGGAGCTACTGGGAACGCTCAGCACAACTTTATAATTCCGGCTAATACAGGTACATCGAATATAACGTGGACAGCAACAATATCTGGAAATATAGAAACGGGTGTTCCTACTACAATAACGTTTATACAGTTATATCCGGTTGCTTCTTGTGGCGGTCCATTAGCTAATGCCTCTGCTAACGCAATAACTGATTATACTGAGCAGCTAACTTCCGGAGGCGGAGTATTAGTGTTTTTGGTTAAAGCGGGAGCGGCTACTAAATTTGAAATAATACACGGAAATGCTGCCGGGACTAAAAAAGCTACATCAGGTAGGATAGATCCAAATTTAACTAACTCAGGACCTTTTGACAATGCAACAGGTACTCCCCCCTCCAACACCTTACCTACAAACACCCAAGCAAATGGAGGTATAGATCAATATATTCAAAATCCTTCCAATCCTAGTAAAATGTCAACTAGGCAAAGCGATTTTAATACCGCTACTACCTTTAGTATTCCAAGCATGACTATTGGAGGAGAAACCTATCATCAAGTTGTATGGTGGAAATATACAGGATCTGAGTATTCAGCTAATAATACGGCTACTTTAAGAGTGACTAATTCAAATGTACCAGGAACTCAAGCGGCTAAAATCTATAAAGTGTGCTGTCCAGGTGCTGGATGCACAACATAAAAAAATAAACTATGGCGGACTTAACAATACCTATACAAATAAACTTTGCAAATCACACCCCAATAGGATTAGATTTGCACGATATAATATGGTACTCTGACACATCAACAGGAGAAGAAGTGATGATGGGTCCAGTGACAACTATAGTGAACAATGATGCTGCTTCAACGTACTATATAACAGTAAGCGCCTCTTATGGAGTTTCAGCCCCTACAACATCAGATTTTGTTTACTATAAGAAAAATCCAATAGGATATGTAAGCTCTTTAAAAGGGTATTTTGCAGAGGCACAGTTTGTAAACACAGAAACTAAATATGCAGAATTGTTTTCGGTTGGCGCTGAAGTATTTGAGAGCAGTAAATAATGTGTAATAATATAATATAAAACAGAAAATATGTTAGGATCAGCACTAGGCGTCGTAGGAGGCCTTACAAAAATAGCCGGTGGAATTATCGGATCGAAGAAAAGAAAAGCTGAGCAAAGAGCAGCTCAGAAAGAAATGAACATGAGAAAGGCTCAGTTTGAAATGGCTGATACTTCTAATGTATATAAAGACATGGAAAATACCATGGAAGACTTAACCGTTAATACGCAGCAAGCGGATTTTCAAGCGCAGCAAGCAAATCAAGGTATTGCAAATACTATGAATGCAATGCAAGGAGCAGCTGGCGGTAGTGGCATTGCAGCTATGGCTCAAGCTATGGCAGGACAGCAAGCTCAGAATATGCAACAAGCTAGTGTATCTATAGGTCAGCAGGAACGAGCTAATCAGATAGCCGAAAGAAATATGGCTAGCCAATTACAAAACCAAGAGCGAGTAGGGGAATTACAATCTAGGGCAGCTGAAAAAGAAAAAACAGATACATTATTTGGTATGTCTCAGCAAAGGCTAGGAGCTGCAAATCAAGCTATGGAGGCTCAAAGACAAGCAATAATAGGTGGTGTTGGAGATATGGTTTCAGGGGCCTCGGGAATGGGTGGCATACAAAATGCTTTAAAAGGAAACTTTATAGCGGACGCAGAGGAATAATAAAAAAAATATGGCAAATTCAGATTTAATAAAAGGTGCTGGAGCATTATATGCTAGCCAAGCAACTGACATGGGAGCTTCGTTTTCTAAAAGCTTAGAGAAAGGGATAGCTAGAGCTCAGCAAATTACACAAGCTAAGAAACGAGAAAAGGCGGCTATAAACAATAGAACAGCTAATTTTATAAATAGACTGAATTCTACTGTAGACGTAACTAATTTAGACGGGGCTCAGCAGCAAGCAGTAACTGATTTTTTAGTTGAAGGAAGAAATGAATATGCTAGTTTAGCAGGACAAGTTGCTAAGATGGACCCAGATAGCGGCGGCTATATGGACGCTGTGAGTAGAATGAATGATATACAAATGAGTTTCCAAACTTTAGCTGGAAATATAAAAATGTATAAAAAAGATAGAGTTAATTTTTTAGAGGATTTTGATAACGGAATGCTTTCTGAAGGCAACGAGGTAGGGCCATTAGGAGAAGTTTCTAGTATATATACGGATGGTAGTAATTTCAGTGTTTCAGCAGGAGGAGGATTGCAGTTTTTTGATGAGGTGACAGGTCTTAGTAAAAATTATTCAGATATTCAAAAGCCGTTTTTAAAAGATTTTGCGGCGGCAGACGCTATAATGAAAATGAATGAATCTCTGTACTCTTCAGGTAAATCATTAACCGGGGCTAGGAGAAATATGATACAACAAAAGCTTAAAAACTTAATAAGCAAAGGAGGCAGAGATACTCTTATGTCTTTAGCATCGGATGATTTTATTATGGAGGGTGGTTTAGGATTGATGGATCCTATGTTATTTGAGCCAGAAAATCAAGATGCTTTAAAACAAGCTGTATTAGATGGTTATATGAATGTGCTAGATGCTTCAGCTGCTCAGGGAGCTGCGGACAAAGCACCTAAATCTTCTAATAACGGGAGTCTAGGATTTACAAGAACTGTAGCTAACGAAATTAGAACAGCAGGTCCTATATTAGATGCCGCCGATGCATTTATGAATATGAATGCTCAAGGTATGGCTGATCAGCTAAATTATAAATTAGGCAAGTCTAATTATATGACTACAGAAGAATTTAAAAGACTAGCGAAAGAACAAAAAGGTTTTGACGAAGCTATTTTTAACCAAAGATATGGTAAATATGAATTAGTTAAATTTGATGGCGACGCTACAGTACCTGTTCCGTTTGACATTAAAAACCCTAAAAAAGCTTTTGAATTATATTTAGATTCTTCAGGTTTAAGTAATCAAGCTAAAAATTATTTCATAGGAAACTTTAATTTAAAAGAAACGCCTGATAATAATACTGAAATGTCAGAGGAAGAAAAAGCCCAAGAATTAATTAATAAATACGCAAACTCCTAGATATATGGACGAATTAAATGATATTGTACAAAATATGGTTGCCGCTGGGGAGAGCGAAGAAAATATAGCCCTTGTAATAAAATCATATACGGGAAAGACAAACGACTCTGCGAATGTGGATCCAAGTGTGGAGTCAGACACTACGGGATCTGGATTGGACGATGGTTTTTCGGAGTCTCAAGAAAAAGATACGGAAATTGAAAGATTATTCGGTAAGAACGAAGTTACCGATTTTTTCGGAGATATAGCTAGAGCTTGGCAATCGGGTACAGCCCAGGGAAGATCTTTAGATTCTGCTATAGAAATATTTAAGAGTGGCAAAGACATGACTGAAGATCAGTATGTTGAATTTGTTGAGCAAGCTCGAGCTATGGAAGATGCTGGCCAAACAGATGAAATGATAGAATTTGGCAAGCAATATGCTAAAGATAAAGAAGAATATGGAAGTGTAGGTGGGTTTTTTACAAGTTGGTGGAAAAATCCAACAGTGATGACACAATACACTGCACAATCATTAGCCAATATGGCTTCTAGTGCAAGAAACAGTGAAGAAGCTGCTTTAATGGCTGCTGGAGGCGTTGCAACTGGAGCAGGAATTGGTTCTGCTATTCCAGTTGTTGGAACTATTTTAGGAGGACTATCAGGCGGGATGGGAGCTTTGTCTGGAACTATGGAAGTAGGTTTTACTACTGCTCAGTTATTACAAGAAGCTGCAATAGACGCGGGTAAAGATTGGAATACTATGTCCAACAAAGAGCGAATAGACTGGACTAAAGAAGTTGTAAATAATGAAGAACTATATAACGATCTAACTAACAAAGCTTTAAGAAGAGGCATCGCTATTGGGTCTATAGATGCAGTTACCGGAGCTTTGACTGGTGGCATAGGTGGAGCTGCTAAAAAAGGTGTTGCTGCAACAACTAAAAGTGCTCTTGCTGGAGCTGCTGAAGTTGCTGCTGTTGCTGCTACTGAAACAGCCGGAGGATTGGCTAGTGAAATAGCTGGACAGTTAGCCGCTGAACAAGAATTAGATGCTCAAGAAATACTTACTGAAGGATTTGCAGATAAAACGTTTACACTTGTAAAGATAGCTAGAGGAGGTTTAAAAGGTCCTAAGTATACATTAGCAGGTGAAAAAATGAATGGCAAAAGATTTAGAGAGGCTGTTCAAACAATGGACGATGCTACCGTTGCTACCGTGGATTTTGAAATATCTAATGATCCTTTAATGGAGAAGATAATTCAGAACAGAAAACAAGATATAAAAATAGATCAAGAGATCGATGCCACTATAAGCGGAGTTGATGATAGAGCTGAAATAATTAAGCTACAAAAAAAATTAAACAAATTAAAAGGGAACGACAGTGTAACTGCGAGCAATACTAAAAAAGAAATACGATCTCAAATAACTGAAATACAAGATAAGTATAAAGGCTCTGAAGTTGATGTAACTATTAAGCAACGCCAGGAAGCTGTAGCTAAGGCGGTTGATACTAAGTTTGAAGAAAACTTTAATAAATACTATAAAGGGGCTAAGCAAGCAGCTAAAGATTTAGGTTTTAAAAGTACACAAGGCCCTAAAATTTACAAAACAACGAAAGGGTTTATATCTGCTATTGCTAAAGCCGAAAACCTGTCATTTGATGAAGCTCAAGAAAAAGCTAAAGGAGCTGATGGTGTATTCTTAGGGGAAGGTATTATGTTTATTGATAAACAAAAAGCTAAAGAAGTAGGCGCTATTACGGGTGCTTCTCATGAGCTATTACACCCTGTGTTTAATGCAGCAATTGGTGACGCCAAAGCTCAAGGCAAAATAGTTAGGGAGTTTAAGAAAGCAATGACCTCTAAACAGAAAAGATTTGTTAGAAATAAACTTAAAGCTAATGTAAAACCAGAAAACTGGAATACAGAATACTTAAATTACTTCTCCGATGCAATCCTAAAGAATGAAATTAACTACGATAAAACCCTCTTTGAAAAGCTAAAAGATGTTGTCTTAAGGGTGCTCAAAGGAGCAGGTTTTGATAATGTTTCTTTTGATAGTGGTAGAGAAGTATATAACTTTTTAAAAGAATACAATACCAGCTTAAAAGAAACTGGGCAGGTAAGTGAAAAAGCAGTTGAAGCTATTAAAGCCGCTGAGCAAGCTAAAGGCATAAAGGTAGCAGAGGTAGGTAGAGTAGGAGATGTACAAAAATCTGTTAACCAAGAAATACTAGATTTAACAGACGCATTAGACGCGGCGGAAGACGCTTATGCTGCGGATCCAAATAATCCTACATTGGAAAAAAATGTAGAGTTAGCTGAAAAAGCTTTAGACGAAGCTGAAGAGAGAGCTTTATCTGGCACTCCAAAACCTAAAGTTGTAGCTCCTAAACCTAAGAAAGAGGTTAAGAAAGAAGCTAAGAAAGAGGATAAGCCTAAGGCTAAAAAAGAAACAACTAGCAAGCAAAAAGAACTTAATGAAAAAGTTGATAAGCTAGCTGGTAAAAAAGACGAAGACGGTAATTACGTAATGTCTAAAAAAGAATGGGATAGAACTGGCATAGGTAAAGCTAGTCAATCCATTATTTATGGAGACATATTAAATCCGTTAATAACAAGAGGTATAACGGGAGAAGGAGTACAGGGAAAGTCTTTGCAAGACTTCATACAGGCTGTTAAAGATGAGTTACTTTCTGTGCTTATGAATTTTAATCCTGAGAAAAACAACAGTTTAATAGGGTGGATTAATAGTCAATTACGTTTTAAGAAAGGTAATGTACTAAAAAGATTCAAAAAGGAGGCTGATCTTGGGGGTAAATCTTTAGATGTAGAAGCTGGAGAAACAGGTTTTGCGGGTAATATATCGGGAGATGCAGGTGTTATCAGAAACTTTGCAGATGAAAAACAAATTGCGCCAGATAAACTCGTAAAAGCATCGAAAGTAATAACTCCTAAAGTCAGGGCGGACTTAGCAAACATGCTAAAGAAATGGGCTAGCCAGAACAATATAGATTTCGATATATTTAGGTTTGGGGATGTAGACGCTAATGCTACTGTTAAAATAGACGGCAAAGATGTTAAGATATTAAATGAAGTATTAAAAGAATTATTCCCAGGCGTTGATCCTGAAAAGTTTTTAGATAGCCGTACTATGTTTACTAGTGGAGAAGCCTCTACTGTTTTAAGCAAGTTAGCTGAAAATGATCAAGAATTAATAGAGCTATTTATAAACCTCTTGCCTAGAGGGGCAGTAATGCCTAAAGGTAAGAATAAAGCTATAGTTAAAGACGATAACTACGGTAAATCTACTAAGCTAGATGGTTCCATATTAAAAAACTTTTACGATAAAGGTACAGAAAGATTCACTAAAAAAGCTGGACTTACACCTTTTATATTGAAAGATAATATTCGTTACAGTGACGTACATAAAGCTTTTGGAATGGATTCATCCGGTAATAAGCTAAATTACCAAAGAGCTAAATCGGGTATTGTATTATCTTCTGCTTACAAAATGTTAGGCAAACTAATAATGAATGAGGTTATTAGAACAGATTTAGGGTTAACCGCTGAGCAAAAAATGAATGTAGGTGCTGGTAAAAGTGATTTACAGTTTAGCAAAACTCAATCGGGTGCACTAGAAGGAATCGGAGTTTCCATGGATTTTCTTGACAATGCCCCCCCCAACAAACGTATAAATGCAGGTATAAACTTATACGTTGAATTAGCGGAAAAATATAGTTTTGAGGATTTTAAAAATTATTTACTTCCTGTAATATCTAGAAATAACCCGTCTAACGACGAAGGCAATACTCAATTGTTTTCGGGTAGAGAAGAATTTTTTAAAGTTTTAGCACAAAGTCAGAAAGACAGAGGTTTTCCATCGGCATTTAGAGGGGGCATTGGAGCAAGAATGTCTAAGGGAAAAACTAATTACACGAGTACATTTGTTTTAGGAGATGGAAAAGTATATACATATAACTTTGGAAAAGGATCTTTTACAACTCCCTCTGGTAAAAAAGTTAAAATACCAGTCGAAGGCCTTGCTAGTACATTAGCTCAAAGAGCAAGTAGTTATAACTATATTACAAAAGAAGGCAGCGGTTTTATAGCAAATATTGAAAATAGAAAAAACTTTGCTAAAGACCAAGAGAATGGATTATTTAGATTAGTTAAAGATTTAAAGAAAAAGATAGACAATCTTCCAGAAGATGTTGAACGTGCAAACGAAATAAAACTAGAAGTTTTTGCTGTATTGCAGTTTTTAATAGATAATAAAGACGCTTTAATTAGGACCGCTGCATCTCCTAAATTTATGGCTCTTATTGACGATAAAAGTGCTAAATACATATACGAACATTCGCAACCAGCTTCTGTAACTTTAGGTGAATTGTCTCAAATAGTGTTTGATTCTCTAGCTAAAAAGAATAAGTTTGGGAAAAACTTAAATGAAAATTTAAGAGAAGTGTTTGATGAAGTTATGGAAGGCTTTGTAGTATCTTTAATACCTGAAATATACGACCAAATATTAAGGAAGGTAGGCCTAGAATACGCTATGCCACGTGAGGGCACTTCTGATTTACAGGATTATAGCAAAAAAGTTCAAAAGCTTTTAAAAAATGGTCTTCCCCCAAGATACCTTAATGAAGCTTTTATTAACGAAACAAAAAAAAGAGGTCTAGTGCCGCTGCATGAGATATTGGATGATATTACGGCTGAAGACATTAAGCTTAATGTATATATGCAGCCTTCTCGTAATGCTATAGAAACCACTGAAACTTTAAACAAAGCTAATAATAACGCTAATAATATCAATGCTAAACCTAAAGGCATAAGTGTTTGGGATTTTGACGATACATTAGCTAAGACTAAAAGTAATGTATTATATACAATGCCTGATGGTACTAAAGGTAAACTTAATGCAGAAGAGTTTGCTAAAAAGGGTGATCAGATGCTGGAAGAGGGAGTTGAATTTGACTTTAGTGAATTTAGTAAAGTTGTTAATGGGAGCAAGGGTCCTTTCTTTGAAAAGGCTATGGCTAGAAATAAAAAGTTTGGAAACAAAAATGTTTTCATACTTACAGCCAGACCAGCAAACAGCGCAAATGCTATACACGAGTTTTTAAAAGGTATTGGATTAGACATACCTTTAGCAAATATTACAGGCTTAGCTGACTCCTCGCCTCAAGCTAAAGCTGATTGGATTGTTGGTAAAGCTGCAGAAGGTTATAACGATTTTTATTTTGCAGACGACGCCATCCAAAATGTTAAAGCGGTAGCCAAGGCATTGGAGGTACTAGACGTTAAGAGCAAGGTTAGACAAGCGAATGTGCAATTTTCCAAAAGCATGAACAGCACGTTCAATCAAATGATTGAAAAGAAAAGTGGTATTGATGCTAGGGGTACTATATCTAAATATAAAGCATCGGTGATGGGCCGTAAGAAGGGTCGATTCCAATTCTTTATACCCCCAGGAGCTGAAGATTTTGAAGGTTTAATGTACAAGTTATTAGACAAAGGAAAGCTTGGTGAACAACAAAAAGAGTGGTTTAAGAAATCATTGTTCGATCCTTTTGCTAGAGGAATAAACGAATTTGACACATACAAGCTGCAAGTAGCTAATGCTGTTAGACAACTTAAAAAGTCTTTAAAGGATATACCTAAAGAATTAGGCAAAAGAGACCCTAAGACAGATTTTAAATATGAAGATGCAGTTAGAGTATATCTTTGGCAATTAAACGGTCATGAAATAAAAGGAATATCTGAATCTGATATTAAGACTTTAGTAGATATTGTTAAAAATTCTCCTAACTTAAAAAGATTTGCAAGGCAACTAAATAAAACTATGGGTGGCTACCCTGCCCCTCAAGAAAGTTGGTTAGCTGGGACTATTACAACTGATGCTATAAATATGGTTAATACCATAAAAAGAAAAGAGTTTTTAGAAACTTGGCAACAAAACGCAGATATAATATTTTCAGAAGACAATCTAAATAAACTAGAAGCTACGTTTGGAGAAGATTATGTAGAGGCTTTAAAAGATTCTTTGTATAGAATGAAATCTGGACGTAACAGACCATCTGGTGCTAATAAACTAACTAATAGGTTTATGAATTGGGTTAATGATTCGGTGGCTACCATAATGTTCTTTAATACAAGATCAGCATTATTACAAACATTGTCAACTGTAAACTTTATAAACTGGGGTGATAACAATCCGTTATTAGCAGCTAAAGCTTTTGGTAATCAAAAACAATTTTGGGGTGATTTTGCAATGCTATTTAATTCCGACTTCTTAAAATCTAGACGTACAGGATTAAAAAACGATGTAAATGCCGATGAAATTGCCAATGCTGCAGCTACTCAGACTAATAAAGTAAAAGCCGCACTAGCAATATTACTTAAAGCTGGTTTTTTACCCACACAAATAGCTGATAGTTTTGCTATTGCAATGGGTGGAGCATCTTTTTACAGAAACCGGGTTAATACTTATATGCAAAAAGGTGAAGGTAAACCTGGCATGGGTAGATTAGCTGCAGAAGAACAAGCTTTCTTGGACTTTCAAGAAATAGCGGAAGCTACACAACAATCATCTAGACCTGATAGGGTATCACAACAACAAGCTAGCCCCCTGGGGCGTATTATATTAGCTTTTGCGAATACACCTATGCAATATATGAGATTAACTAAAAAAGCTTTCTTGGATCTTAAAAACGGCCGTGGCAGTGCTAAAGAGAATATTACTAAGATGCTTTATTATGCGGCAATACAAAACGTTATATTTAGTAGTTTACAATCGGCTTTGTTTGCAACGTTGTTTGATGACGAAGAAGAGGAAGAGACCAAGAAGAAAGGAGTTAGAGTGGCTAACACCATGTTGGATTCAATGCTTAGAGGTTTAGGTATATACGGGGCTGTAGCTTCGACGGTTAAAAACATTGCAATGGAAATTGACGAGCAATCTAAAAAAGATCGCCCTGATTATTCTGAAGCCGCGATAAAAGCATTAGACTTATCTCCACCTATATCTTCTAAAATAAGAAAAGGAAGAAGTGCCGGTAGAGCTTTTAGCTATAAAACAACAAGAGAAAAAATGGTTGGATTTGGTTTAGATAACCCAGCTTATTATGCGGTTGGTCAAATAGCTTCTGCTACTGCAAACATCCCTTTAGATAGGGCAATAGGCAAAGCAAATCATGTTAGATTAGCCTTTGCTCAAGAAACCAAATTTTGGCAATCATTGTCTTTATTATTAGGATTCAGTGAATGGGATCTTAATATGATAGAAAAAGATAAAAAGAAAAGTAAATTTGGTCAAAAAATGAATTGGAAAAAAAGAAATTGGAAACAACGTTAAAAAACAAAACTATGAAACCTATAACAGCAAGAATTAAAGAAAGTAGAGGTGCTTCCTGTGGGTGTGGTACACCTAATAAACTAAAAGATGCTTGTTATCGTAAAGCTAAAGCTAAATACGATAAATTCCCATCGGCTTATGCTTCTGGGTACATAGCTAAATGTAGAAAACGTAACGGTAACATAGGATAATGGGATTTAAAATGAAATCTTCGCCTTTTAAGGTAAGAAAGACAAAAGAAGGATTAGCTTTAAAACGTTGGTTTAAAGAAGAATGGAAAACTCCTGAGGGTAATGAAGACTACAGCAAAGGAGGAAATACCTTTCGCCCAACTAAAAAAGTTTCAAAGGACACCCCAGCAACATGGGATGAGCTTACCCCCGCTGAAAAAGCAAGAGGACAAAGAGAAAAAAACACAAAAGGAAGAGTTAGTAAATATAAAAAATAAAACTATGAGTCTGCAAGAAATAAAATTATACTTTATTAACGGGAGCGCATTAAGTATAACTACGTTTACTCAAATAGAAGACTGGCTCAAGATAATACTTTTATTAGTAACTATCGGGTACACTATTTCTAAATGGAATAATATAAAATAATATGAGTATATATTTTAAGGAGTGTGAAAAAAACATGGACGAAGACTTTCTAGCTAAATTAGATAACGCTAGAGTAATAGCTGATATACCATTCATAATAAATTCAGCATGGCGCAGTCCCGAACATAATAAAAAGGTTGGAGGAAAACCTAATTCCTCGCATTTAAAAGGTTTAGCTGTAGATATAAAAATAGAAAATAGCAGACAGAGATTTATAGTACTACAAGCTTTAATAGCAGCAGGCTTTACCAGAATAGGTATAGCAAAAACATTTATTCACGTCGACGGAGATAACGAAAAAGATCCGCGAGTAACTTGGTTATATTAAAAAAAAATTATGAAAAACAAAAAAGATTCTAAATTTAGAAAATTACTTATAGTATTAATGAAAAAATGGAATTCGTTCCTCTACATGCTAATGTTTAAAAACTACGATTAAAATTAAAGCCGCTACAGTTAAGTAACGGCTTTTTTTAATTTAAGTAATTTCACAAGCTCCCCCAGCGCAAGCAAGTTCTCCTGACAAATCAGTTTCGTCATCGTCTTCTTCAATCCTTGCAATGTCAACTAGTCGCAGTGTTTCCATCATTTCATTATACTTAGTCTCATCTATATCTTCAAAAGGTGCTTGTACATAAGTGCCTCCATTGTAAGGCAATACAGATAGACCATTATAAAACTTCTTATTATCCCACATCCATTCACCAATCATATCCCACTCATCTTCTTTAATAGATACAGTAGCAGATATGTTATGTGTATTTCTGCCGTCTCTGTGTCCTGGCTTAACCCACATTTCAGATACAAACTTTACCCGCTCTAATAATTCCACAGGGTGCTCTGTTCTAAGCATAGATCCTTTTGGCGCTTTCTGTGGTATAGATATTACAGCTGTGTCGTGAGGTCTAAAGTATTCATCTTCAACTAACTCAGGATGGTTTTCAGCAAGGAACTTATACATTGACTCGTTCTTACCTACACGTATTCTTCTTACATAATAATCATTATGCCAAGCATGAATACCAGATGACGTTCCTAACGTCAATGA
>Ga0181396_1000059_pt1 | contig 24368 bp, 32 predicted proteins | sample 19SPOviralmetaG_FD_130125 | JGI IMG/M metagenome (GOLD analysis project Ga0181396, IMG submission 130125) | Marine viral communities from the oligotrophic San Pedro Time Series (SPOT) site, San Pedro Channel, CA, USA - 19 SPOT_SRF_2011-01-11 | ecosystem: Environmental > Aquatic > Marine > Strait...
AAGACGAGGACATTCGCAATGCTGTTATTGAGGAACTTAGTAATGAAGCTTTTGCTAATCGTCCAGAAACTGCTGGTGATTATCAGTTGCCGGAAACAATTGACGATCAAATGGCTACTGATAACGAACTTCTTAAATGGTGGTCTGATACTGCGTTTGAAAATGGGTACAGCCAAGAGCAGTTTGAAGAAGGCATTAATATGTATGCTGAAGCTCTTAATGCTGATGTTCCTGATTATGATGCAGAGGTTTCCAAACTTGGTGACAATGCCGAAGCTAGGCAAGAAGCTGCTAGTTTATTTGCTAATCAGTTTTTTGAAGAACAGCATCTTTCAGCTATTGAACGCATGTGCGAAACCGCTGATGGTATTGAGGCATTAGAGTTTATGATGCAGTCAATGCAGCAAGGTGGGCCGTCTATTGATGGTCAGGCTGTAGCTACTGTTACTCAAGATCAATTAAATCAAATGATGTTAGACCCTCGGTATCACGACCCAGTTAAACGAGATCAAACATTTATTGCTGAAGTAGATGCTGGCTTCAAGCGTTTATATGGATAAGGAAGTTGGACGCATTGGGCGGCTATCATTAGTAGAGGCTAGCTTGAATCACGCTAGAATGATCGCTGACAGCCTTAGAATGCATGACGCTAGAGAATGCCTCATATATGGCTTAACGCCATTAGAGGCTCTTATAGAGCCGTTTACGGTAAAAGATAGCAGAACCTATGCTATAAAATTTAACGAAACTGTTATAGCTATGTGTGGAACTGTGCCTGTTTCAGAGGGTGTTGGCAGAGTTTGGATGCTCGGTACTGGTGGCGTTAATGAAAACTATCGTATATTTTTGCGTGGCTGCAAGCCAGCAATAGATATATTGCAGGGCGAATATGAGGTTGTAGAAAACTTTGTTCCGCAAGATCATGTTGATACAATCATGTGGCTAACATGGTGTGGTTTTATATTTGACGAAGAGGTTTATAATATTCACGGTCACAACATGATGCGTTTTGTGCGTTGCAGAGAAAGAAAAAATAATGTTTATTACCTAGAACGGCCTGTAATGCATTGAGCGACCCATACGGACAATCGCATTGAAAGTGAAAAACAGACAACCGCAGTAAGTATATTAACCTTAATCCTATGAAGAGGACTGTAAAATGGCGAATACAATTGACACCGCCTTTATTAAACAGTTTGAATCAGAGGTTCACATGGCTTATCAGCGCATGGGTTCTAAACTGCGGAACACTGTGCGTACTGTATCAAGCGTTCGTGGGAACACTGTTCGATTCCAAAAGATTGGAACAGGCTCTGCTTCAACTAAATCACGAAATGGTATGGTAACTCCAATGGAGTTGGCACACACCAACGTAGAAGCAACAATGTCTGATTTCTATGCTGCCGAGTATATCGACAAGCTAGATGAATTGAAGACAAACATTGATGAGCGTCAAGCTGTAGCAAAATCTGCTGCCGCTGCTCTTGGTCGTAAGACTGATGAGATTCTTATCACTGCTATGGATGCTGGTGCGAACTCAACTCAAATTAGCGGAACTGGTGCTGCTCTTACAAAAGCAAACCTGTTAACTCTTTTTGAAACATTTGGTTCAGCTAACATCCCAGAAGATGGTGGGCGTTATCTTGCGATGCACCCAGCAGGTTATGCTGACTTGTTCAACATTACTGAGTTTGCTTCAAGTGACTTTGTTGGTGAGCAAAACCTACCATTTGCTGGCGGCATGACAATGAAAGAATTTCTTGGCTTCAAGATTTTCTCTACATCAGCCGTTACTGCTGGTAAAAATATGGCGTACCACACATCATCTATTGGGCTTGGTATCGGTGCAGACGTTACGACTGAACTGAATTATGTCCCAGAGCGTGTGTCACACCTTGCAACCTCAATGATGTCCATGGGTTCTATTGTTATTGATGACAATGGTATCTATGAAGTCCTTGACAACAACTAGGAGGATTAGACATGGCATACGCAGCATCTGGTCTTAATCGTCTTGCAGGGGCGTCTAATGGCAATCTGTGGTTTTATACTACCGCAGACGCTATTGCTACTGTGAACACAGAAGGTTACTTTAATAACGCAGCAAACATGCTTAATGTTCGCGATGTTATTATTGTAGCTGACACAAACACACCAACAACAAGTTTTGTTAGTGTGCTTTCTAATACTGGTTCTGTTGTAGATGTATCTAATGGTACAGCTATAGCTGAAACAGACTCAGACTAAAGGAGTAGGGGGGTCAAGGTATTAACTTACCCCCCTAACCACACATGGCACTTGTAAGCACAACGGCTAATTCGCCAATTGATATTTGTAGTAGAGCATTAATTTTAATTGGTGCTGACCCAATTACTTCATTTGATGATGGAAATACAGAAGCCTTAGTTGCTGTCAATATGTATGAAGATGTTGCTAGAGCATCTTTAGTAAACTCTCGTTGGAGATTTGCCACAAACCAAGCTGTTTTAAATTTATTAAGTTCTGCCCCTACTGGCAGATATGATCGTGCTTACCAGCTTCCGAGTGATACTCTTATGCTTCATGCTGTTACAGTAAGCGATTTACCTATTGATTATCAGATTTACGGAAACAAAGTTTTTTCAGATACTGACCCAGCAGATGTTGTAGTTGCTGACTATACTTTTAGAGCAGAAGAGCAAGACTGGCCTTCTTACTTTACAATTGCTGTTGAGTATTCCTTAGCAGTTGTATTTGCTACATCAATTGCAAGAGACTCTACACTTGCAACTCTAATGCAAAGCCAAGGCCAAAACGCTATGGCAAAAGCAAGAAGTCTGGACTCACAGCAGCAGACTTCAAGAAAACTTACAACATCTAGGTTTATTGCCGAAAGGCGCAGTTAATGGCTAGAGTCAGGGTTCCTATTACCAACTTTCAGTATGGTGAAGTTAGCCCATCTCTTGTGTCCAGAACAGATACAAAAGTTTATTCAAACTCTGCAAAATCTGTTGAAAACTTTTTTCTTAGAAACGAAGGTGGCTTGCTAAAACGCTTTGGTACTAAGCGTATTTATGAGTTTGACACAACACTAGACACAGATAAATTTCAGCAACATAGGATTGTTCCTTTTATTTTTTCTGATGATGAGCGTTATGTAATTTCACTTGAGCATCAAAAAATTAGATGTTTCCAAATCAACCCTACTACTGGTGCTATTTCTTTAGTGGCTACTGTAACACAAGATGTTGATAGTGCTGCCCTGCCTATTACTCACGATATTTTGCATGAAATTACATTTGCTCAATCAGGTGATGTAATGTTTCTTGCTCATAATACATTTATGATTCGCAAGTTAGTGCGTACCAGTTTAACAGCTTTTCAAGTTGAGACTTATCAATTTGCTGAAAGTGCAGATGGGTACAGAGTTAACCAGCCTTATTATCCTTTTCAAGATTTAACAGTAACTCTTGATCCTTCAGCTTCAACAGGGAATGGAATTACCCTAACTACTAGCGCAAGTTATTTTGACACAACAGGAACGCAATCAGGTGGTAATTACGCCAGTTCTAAGCATATTGGAATTGTTTTGCGTTATCACGATAACGAAGTTTTGATTACCTCTGTTCAATCAGCAACACAAGCAACAGGCAATATTACTAACGAGTTGCTTGTTCATCTTGATGTTGATGCTCTTGAAACAACAGAAGGTATAGCTGATGTTGAGATGACCTTCCCTTTGCATGGATTGTCTACAGGTGACTCAATTGTAATTTCAGAAGCTGGTGCTGTAGGTGGGATTGCTAGGAATCAAATCAATGGAACTAGGTCAGTACAAGAAATTATTGATGAAAATGTAATTGTGTTTACAGCGGGGGCAAACGCATCTAGCTCTACTGTAGGTGGAGGCTCACCAAAGGTAGTAACGCACGCGCCAACAACACAATGGAGCGAACAGTCTTACTCTGCATTACGCGGCTTCCCAGCGGCAGTAGCATTCCACGAAAATAGATTATGGTTTGGTGGCACTATTTCACAGCCTGACGGATTGTGGGGCAGTAAAAGCTCTGAGTATTTTAACTTTGATGTAGGTGATGCTGAAGATAATGATGCGCTTGATCTAACTGCTAGCATTGGTGAGATTAACTCAATACGTCACATTGTATCTAACCGTGATCTACAAGTGTTTACCTCAACATCAGAATTTTACATTCCATCATTTGTTGAAAAACCTATTACAGCAACTAATGCTAGGATTAAAAGGCAAACACCATTTGGCGCAAGTTATGTAAAACCATTTTCGTTTGATGGTGCAACTATGTATGTACAGAAGCATGGCTCTGTTGTTCGTGAGTTTGTTTATTCAGATGCAGAAGGCGCTTATGTTGCTAATGGTATTAGTCAGCTTTCATCACATTTAATTAACAACCCAATTCAAATGTCTGTGCTTAATGGCGCAATCAATCGTCCAGAATCATACGCTTTCTTTGTAAATCAAAATGGTGAGATTGCATTGCTTACATCTAACAGGGCTGAAGAACGTGCTGGCTGGGCTAAGTTTACTACTAAAGGCAAGTTTCATTCTATTTGCACTGTTGATGATCGTGTATTTCTTGTAGGCCTGTATGATACTGGCGCAGGCACAAAAAAATATATTCTTACAGAATTTGATTCTAATTTAAATTTAGATTTTTCTAATACGTTTACTGGTGTTGCCGGTGTGTTCGATGTGTCTGCTCATTTCCAAAATGGTGCTGTAGTTGATGTAGTTGATGATACAGATTACATAGGCCAGTTTACTGTAGCTGGCGGGAATGTTGATGTATCTGCTGTGTCTGAAATAACAAGCGCAGAAATCGGTTATTCATTTACTGTAAGCGCAGAAACATTACCTATTGATGCTAATGTTCAAGGTGGCCCATTAACTGGAAACCCTCGCTCTGTTAACAGGGTAATACTTGATGTGCTAGATACTTTATCTCTTACGGTAAATGGTAAACAACTTGTAATTCGGCGTGTTGGTGACGATTTAAGTTTGGATCGTGTGGCAATTCAAGGCAAACAGGAGTTTCGTTTGCTTGGTTACAGCAAAGACCCAACAATTAAAATAACTCAAAGCGCACCGTTGTCACTACAAATCAATGGAATTATTGCAGAGGTGTCATTCTAATGTTTCAATTACTAGGTACAGCATTTAGCGCGTTTGCTTCCATTCAAGCTGGTCAAGCTCAAAGAAGGGCTGAAGAAGCGCAAGCTTTACAGTATGAGCAAGAAAAACGTCAGAATGAAATTGAGACTTTGCAGCGTCACAATGATCGTCTTGCATCTTATGACTCAGCTAGAGCAGCTAACCTTGCTTGGTTTACTTTTGCTGGCAGAGATATAACCAGTGATCGCTCTGTTAAAGCTTTCTTAGATAAGCAGCGTGAAGTTGCGTTTACTGATGTCTCTCGTTCTGACAAGCAGGGTTATGCTGAAGGATCACAACTTGCTATGCAGGCGCAAGTAGCAAGGCAGCGCGGTCGCGCTGCGTCTACGGCTGGAATGATTAAAGGGTTTTCAACCATTGCAAGTGGTTTGCACAACTACAATTTGACGAAAGTGTAGATGTGATATGGCAGTAATTAGAGAAAAACAACAGTTTAGAAACTCACGCATAGGCGTAGTTCGCATGGATACTGGCGAAAGTCAGATGTGGCAAACTGTTGCGTCTGCTGCTGACTCCTTAACTCAGCAAGCTTTTAAGCAGGCCTCTGTAGAGGCGCAGAACAAAGGCAAGGAGTTTGCAGAATCTGTTGGCGAGGAGTCATTAAGAACAATCGACCCAGCTACAGGCAAGCCTCAGGCGTTTAAAGCACCAACAAGCTTTGGAACTATTGCTCAAGCTGCTTATGAAGAGACTCTTGATCGTAGATACATACGCACTGTTGATAGAGAAATAAGAGACAAAGCAAACGAAACATATCTTAAGTATGAGTTTGATCCGCAGGGTGTGGAGAAATACTCACAGGTAATGGAAGACTATGTTGGCGGAATGACCAAGAACGCTGACAAGCGTTTTGAAGGAATTGTTCGTGACACAGGCGCAGCTTATATTGCCAGCACAAAATTCAATCTTATGCAGAAGCGCAATCTTAGAATCAAAGAAGCTGAACAGATTGCACAAAGAGATGATGCAAAAGACAACGCTTCATTTATTGAGTCTATGGCTGAAAATGTAGATTGGAGTTTGCCTGATTCACAAGGCCACAGAGATGTTGAAGACATGTACATGGAAGGGGTTGCTGGTCAAAGAGCAGCAAATGTTGCTGGTTTAATTTCTGATGCACAATTTGAGGCAAACGTAGGTGTAATGCGTAGAGCATTGCCTAAAGCGATACTGTCAAAGATGATTAATTTTGATACTGTGTATGAAAAAGAAGATGGCAGCACAGTTCAAATAAACTCTGATGTAGCTCTTTCTATAGAAAACTCACTAAAAACTAATAGGGTTCTTGATGAAGTGCCTACAGCTTTGAAGCCTCAAGTTCAAAGAATACTTGATTCAGAGGCTTATGATAAAGATCGTGACAACATAGCTCGACATGTTACAGCACTAAGAACAAATCTAAGCCTCAAAGAATCAGATGCTGTTAAGCTAACAGCGTTTCAAAAGACTGTGCTTAATGTTGCCGAAGAAGGTTTTGTTGTTGACACAAATGACTCGCAAGTAAAAAAAGCTGGCGATGTTTTAATAGCAAATGAAGTTGATAGTTTAGACCCAGCAAGGCCTAACATGGTTCCTTATTTTACAAGCGAAGAGTCTACAAAAGAAGATGCGCCTTGGAAAATCATGGTTGCAGGAAAAGGCATTATAACTGAGGGCATGGAGCTAACGCTAAAAAGAATTTACAGGCTTGAAGGCATGACTAAAGAACAAATAGAAATTGGTTTAAGTCATTATGATTATTTAGCTAATGTAAATATTGCAGGTTCTACTGTTAACAAAACATTAGACACAACTTTGTCAAACGATGAAAACGCATTCTTACGCACACTAAGCTATGTAACTAGAGTTGGTGGCTCTGAAAACATTGTTGAGTTTGCCGCTAAGTTAAAAGAAAACATGCAGAATACATCGGCTGTAAATGACAGAGTTAAGTCAGTCCTTGGTGATGGTGATAAAGACAAAAAATCGGCTAACGATCTTTTAAATGCTTATCTTCAAGGCGATAACGACATAAATGAATCAACTGCATTTGGAACTGATTACCAAATGGTTGAAACTGTAAAGCCGTATGTAAAGCATTTGATTATGTCTGGTGTTGGAAAAGAAGATTTAAACGAACAGTTAAACGAAATGTTTGAAACATCTTACATTAATACTGTTGGTGTTGTTGTCGATAGATACAACTCCCAGATAGATAAGTCTATGTTTGCGTTGCCAAGATTGCTGCCAGACTATGCGGAAAGGCAGGCTTTTTATAGTAACGCTACAGAATTAGTCCAAACCTTAAGCGGTAAAAATTTTTTAATGCGTGAAAAAGGTCAGTACATAGGCATCGAAAAAGACCGACAGATAAAACTTGTGCCAATGACAACAAGCGCATTTCAGCCTGATGTATTACCGTTAGAATACAAAATAGATGATGACTTATCAGAAGAAGGGTTTGTTACAAGAAGCTCGTCACTGCAAACATTCCAATATATTGCTCATTACGTTGATGATGATGGTCAACTTAGAATGATCCCAGATAAAAACGGTAGTCCAATATTTATAGGCACAGAGTTGGCTTATGAAGACATTGCCAACATAAGAAAAGCGCAATCACAAGATGAAATGTATGATGCTAATAAAAAAACATTAAGAAAAATAGAAATAAGTAGGCTAACTAAAGCTCGTATTGATAGGAATGTTGAGGCTTTAAGTAATATAGCGTCGCCATTTAAAGGTGATGATTAATGGGAATTAATCCTTGGGAATCAACGCAAGCAACTTTTGTTGAATCAGATGTTTCTAAAAGGCGGTCGTTGCAGCGCGTAGAGCAGCCTGAGTTTTTTGCTGACACTGTTCCGGCGGCTCTTGGTTATCAATACCTGCCTATGTTTGAAGCTGTTAGGAATGCAGTTAAGCATGGAACAGAAGTTCAACAGGGTTACAATGCTCTTGATGACGTAGATGGGTATGAAGAGTACAAACACCATTTAATGAATGCTGTTAGCGAAGATCATATGCGTGATCTTAAAATGCAGCTTGATGAAAACAAAAAACGCAGACAGGTTTTAGCTGACTCATCATTCTGGGCTAACTTGGGTGCTGGTATCTTTGATCCAATTAACTTAGTTGCTTTGCCTTTTGGCGGCGCAGCCGCTACTGCTGGTCGGCAGTTCTTGCGTACTGGTGCTGGCGTAGGTGTTACACAGGCTGGCTTAGAGGTGGCTCGTGCGCCGTTTGATCCACTATCTACCCCATCAGAAGTGGCTACAAACATAGGCTCTGCTTTTGTTATTGGTGGTGCTATTGGAAGTCTTGTGTCTATACCGGCTAGACGTAGAGGCGCAGCAATAAAGAAAACTGAAACTCAAGTAACGGAATTTGCAAATGAGGTAGGTGACATTACACCTGACCAAATTAGAAACATTAACAATCCAGAATACAGAACATTTAAAGATAGAAAGCAAAGTGAATTAAATAATTTTGAAAAAATATTTCCAAAAGAACGTGATCTACTAGAATCTAAATTGCAAAAGGCTAAAGAAAAAGCAGATGCGCTTTTTAAAAAAGCAAGTGATTTGCGTGAGCAAGTCAAAAAGAATCCAGCATTAGAAGCCAAGAACAGTGTTTTGTATAAAAAAGCAATAGAACAATATAATGCTGCTAATGTTCAAGTAAAAATACTTCAGACAGCAACAGCACAGAAAAGAGTTGATGTTGAAAAGGTAAAAGAAGAACAGCTATTTCGTAGGGTTGAAGAAGTAAAAGATATTGGTGGCGATGTTTCAAAGCCGTTTGATTTTGCAGATAACTTCTTTACAGATTCTTGGGCTTTTAAGGGTGTTACCACAGGCTTTAAAAGAGTTTTGCAAGACAAAGAAATACCTCAAAGCGTTAAAAGCACTATGGTTAGATTAGCTGGTGATGCTGGTATGTTGTTTAAAATGAATCAAATGGGGTTTGCTACACCAAAATCTGTTTATCAATATGCTCAAACAAGAAATGGTGAGTGGCTACAAGTATACACGAAAATGCTAACACAGTTTGGTGAACACAGTGGCAAAGGCGTTACTCAAGTTGGTGACGTAAATTTTTCAAACATTGATGGTTCGTTTTCTGCATATCTAAAAGAAGTTAATCGTAAATACATAAACGGTGAAGAAGCTTCTACAACAGCAGAAAAAGAATCAATACAGGCATTAAATAAGTTTTATAAAACTTGGGAAGACAGGCTTGTAGAGCAAGGCATTATTGGCAGCATAAAATCTATTGAAGCCAAGATGGACAACATTAAATTTAAAATACAACGAAAAGAAAAAACACTTCTTGATGCTCAGATTAAAATAATTGAAAAAGCATTTAGCACAGAAGAAGCACAGCGATGGGTTAGCAGGCTTAAAAGAAAAAAATTTAATCAAACTGATGTTGTAAGAATGGTTAAATCACCACTAACTGGTGAGTTACCAAAAGGTGTTCCTGATTATCTTATTGACGTTATAAACGATTCCAATACTAGATTAAGTGCGCTTGAAGATCAGTTGTATGAACTTGAGTTTAGTATGCTTGTGGCTAAAGAAGAAAGAACATTGCCACAAAACGAAGAGTTAATGTTTCCTCGCTATTGGAATAGAGATCAAATACGCGAAAAAAGACAAGAATTTGCTGCAATATTAAAAGAGCATTACAAAGAAAACCCTTACATTTACGAACGCAATGAAGCTGCGTTTGAAGAACGGCGCATTAGAAACATATCTGAATTAAGTGACGCAGAAATCCAAGCGCGGTTTGGCGAAGAGTTTAATATGGTTAGTATTACGTCTAATTTTAGACGCGTGCAAGATGGCCCTATTGGGCAGCAAGGCGGTGGTGCGCTTGGTATGTTTGTGCGTTATGCTAATGATGGAAGGCAAGAAGTCTATTTAGACAGCACTGGCATTTATCAATATTACAATGAGATGGCAGAAGCTATGAAAAACCCATCTAAAGCTTTTAAAGACTTAGATGCTACACGCTCAAAGACTTCAGAAGATTATGCTCACAGAAAATTTGTAATGCGTAATTGGAGTTTTTTTCAAACTTTTAATGATTTTCAAGACTTTGTTTTGTTTCACGAGTTGCATCACAACAAGTTTAATCGGCGATCAATGGGTGTTAAGACACAAGCAGATCAGCTTAGAATGGAAAATGCTACAGATAGGGCTGCTCTTGCATTTCTTAAACAAAAACTACCAGAAATACGCGAAGGTCAGCCAGTCTATTTCAAGCGTAGGCTTGATGTTGAAGACGAGCGTATGCTCAATAAACGCGTTGAAGACACAATAGATAATATATTGGGATTGGCTGATACTGCTAATGACATGAACGCGTATTACGGTGCTGGCAAATCTAAACACATGCGTCACAGATCATTAGATATTCCAAATGCAAAAGTTTTTGATTTTATTCAAAATGATCCACTTGCTGTAATGAGAGCGTACACAACTCGCGTTGCGCCTCAGTATGAGTTTTCTAAAATGTTTGGTGGCAAGTCAGTAGATGAAGTTTTAGATGACATTGATATTGATATGGCTGGCAAACCCATAGAAAAAATAAACGCAGCTAGAAAAGACTTTTTGCATTTATATGATCGTGTTGTAGGCACAGTATTGCGTGAGCCGCATTCATGGGATCAGCGTACAGCTACTGTGCTAAGAGATTTTGCACAGCTTAATTACCTTGGCTCTGCTGGCTTTTCTACATTGCCTGACTTTGCAAAAATTATGATGGAGCATGAGCTTAAAGATGTATTTAAAACTTTATTCGCAACAATTTCTGATTCTCGTATACGCATGTCAGCTATGGAAGGTAAGTACGCTGGTGAAATAGCAGAGATTATATCAGGCGACGCGCATATGCGCCTTGTAGATGATGTAAGCAACAATCCTTTTAACGAAGGAACGTATGACAAATACATGAGCAAGCTTAAATGGGGTTTTTATCAAGCTAACTTGCTTGCGCCTATGACTAACATTATGAAAAAAATGGATGCAATTGTTCGTGGTCATTCATTAATACAAATGTCTATGCGTCTTGCTGGAAGCGGTAAGAAAGCAACTAAGTTTGAGGTTGAGTATCTTGCTCGATATGGAATTGACAAAGCAAAGGCTAAACGCATTCGTGAGCTTGTTGATAATAAAGTTATTGACCAGACTGAAGGCGGCCTATACTTACCAAGCACAGAAAAATGGCCTGTAGAATATGACGATTTAAAGCTAGAGTTTCGTAGTTCGCTTAACAGTGGCATTATGAATACTATTCTTATGGGTACACCAGCAGATAAACCAAACATTGTTGATGGTGTAGTTTACGTTCCTTATCGCATAGCTAGACAGTTTGGCGGCAAGGAAGACCCTAAGTATCGCGGCTATACACGCATAGAAAATGGATTGCTTGGCTTACCGTTTCAGTTCTACTCATATACATTAGCAGCGGTAAACAAAATTACAGCTTCATACGCCACAGGTCAGGCAAGAAACAGGGCAGTAGCACTAGCCGCATCTATGGGACTTGCGTATATGGGTCTGGAATTAAAAAATCCTGATTTTGTTATGGATGAAATGGCAATAGAAGATAAAATTGCACGTTCTTTTGATATGTCTGGTATGGCTGCTTTGTATTCAGATGGTCTTTATACCGCAATGCATACATCAATGGCTCTAGGTGGGCCTGATATATCTATGGGTTTAATTCAGCCAAAGTTCCCACAAGAAGAAAACATTGCCGATGCGGCAGTTGGTGTGTTAGGTGCGGGGCCAAGTATAGGTCTGGACATTACTAGAGGCGTTGGTGAATTTGTAAGTGGTAATTATGGTGAAGGCGCAAAACAAACTATGCGTTCTATGCCATTAGCTAGATTATGGTTATGGAAAGATTTTATGAATGAAGCTAGTAATGCGTTTACTGCAAAGCGTTACTAATTGTGCGTTGAGCATTTTGTTAAACAGGAGTAGGGTTTTGGCATGACAATTAACATAGCTGATAACACACCACGAGTGTCATATACGGTAGGGCAAGGGGTTACACAAACTTCTTTTGCAGTTTCGTTTGAGTTTTTTGCTAGTGCTGATCTAAACGTATACGTTGATGGAACTAAAAAAAGCATTAGCACTCATTACACTGTAAGTGGCGGTAGCGGGTCTACTGGTGCAGTTGCTATGTCTGTAACTGGAGCGTCTGGCGGCAGCACAGTTGTTATAACTAGAAGCATTGCGCTTGAAAGAACTACTGACTTTCCACCATCTGGTGCGTTTCAAATAAATTCTTTAAATACAGAGCTTGATAGAATTACAGCAATTCAAGCTGACCTTGATGATGAGATTGGACGCTCACTTCGACTAACTGATTATGATGTTGCCGCTAATTTAACTTTGCCAGAATTAAACTCTCGTAAAGGTACTACTCTAGCATTTAATGCTACAACTGGGGCTGTTGAAGCGGGGCCAAGTGTTGCTGGCGTGACTACAGTAAGCGCACTCGCTGCTGATATTGCTGCGCTAGCTGACATTGAAGACGGAACTACAGCTACAGACGCTATATCAGGACTAGCTGCAATTAAAGCTAACGTAACTACTGCGGCTGGCATTGCAAGTAACATAACGAGCGTTGCGGGTAATACATCTAACATTAATGCTGCTGTAGCTAATGCTTCTAACATTAATGCTGCTCCAGCTAATGCACAACTTGCTAATGATTGGGCCGCTAAAGTCAATGGCATTGTTGATAGTTCAGACTATTCATCAAAAGCTTGGGCTATTGGTGGCACAGGCGTTACTGACGCATCTGGTGCTGGCCCTGCTAAAGACTGGGCAACAGAGACAACTGGTCAGGTAGACGGTACAGAGTATTCTGCTAAAGAATATGCTGTAGGCGCACAACGTAGAGGACAAGCCAGTGGTGGTTCTGCAAAAGATTGGGCCACATACACAGGTGGCACAGTAGACAATGCTGGTTACTCAGCAAAATATTGGGCAGAACAAGCTGCTGCTAGTGCTGATAACGTAGATGATTTGTACCTTGGCCCTAAAAGTTCAGACCCAACAGTGGACAATGACGGTGATGCGCTAACTGTTGGCGATTTGTATTTCAACACAGGCGATAATGTTTTGAAAGTTTATGACGGATCGGCTTGGAATGCTGCTGCTATTAGCACAGCGGGAGTTGCAACAGCAGGCTTTAGCATCGCAATGAGTATTGCCTTATAGGAGTAAACAATGGCACAGAATTTTCGCAGATACACATTGAACGCAGTAGGCACTGTTGCCGCTGACATTCCCGATGGGTCTAACTTTGACAGCTTTGACACCATTGTAGGCATTCATATCGCTAACGTAACGGCTAACGCTATCACGGTTGAGTGTTACATCAATGATGGCACTAACGACATTCATCTGGTTAAAGATGCACCCATAGCGGCTGGCGGTGCGCTTCAGATATTAGACGCTGGTGCTAAATTTGTCGTCCAATCTGGTGACAGGCTTTATGTCAAATCAAACACAGCAAGCAGCGCAGATGTTTGGGTGTCTGCCGTTGATGCGATCAGCACATAGGGGATTAAGATGGGTTATGTAGGCAATCAACAGGGTGAAGGCTTTAGCCAAGTACCAGCCAAGCAAGACCTTACTGGTGCTACTGGCACTAGCCTTACGCTGTCACACGCTGTAGCTAGCGCAGAAGGCATTGACCTGTTTATTAATAACGTGAGGCAAGAGCCTACAACAGCTTATTCAGTAACAGGAACAGCGGTAACACTTACTGGAGCAGTGGTAGCATCAGATGATATTTATGTGGTCTACAATTCACTGGCTTTGCAAACGACAGTACCGCCGGATGCGTCTGTTAGCACAGCCAAGATTGCTAATAGTGCAGTTACATCTGCCAAGATTGCTGACACTAATATAACTTCAGCTAAAATGTTTAGCGGTTTTGCCAATGGCATAACTATGGCTGACCAATTTAGATTAACAACTAGTCTTACAAGTTCTGGAACTCTTACTAACTGGGAGCGTCCTACAGACGCTAACGGCAACAATATGCGTTTTGCCCAACTTAGCACAGGCATGACTCAATCCAGCGGTATATTTAGTTTTCCAAGCACAGGCTATTATGTTGTTTATGTAGCCAGTGAACTTTTTGCAACGAGTGGTGACGGTGGAGTGTTTATAGAATTGCAAGTTACAGAAAATAATAGCAGTTATGTGACAGCCTCAATATCATCCGCTGAAGGTAGCTCTTCAGGCGATAGTAGAGGCACTGGTTCTATGATGAATCTTATGAACATAACAGATATAACTAACCAAAAATTTAAAGCTGAAGCTAGTAGTATTAGTTCTGGTTCTTCTATTCTTGGCGACGCAAATTACAATAGAACAGCAATTACAGTTGTTAAAATAGCAGACGCACAATAGGGGGCAAGCTAATGGCTTTATCGAAAATACTACCAGCCGGTCAATCCCAGTTTGCTGGTGCAAAGAATCTTATCATTAATGGTGGAATGCAGGTTTGGCAAAGAGCCACCGCAGCTACAGCGGGTGCAAATAATACGTTAAATACGGTTGATAGATGGGGTTGGTTATTAAATAATGACGGTGCGGTTACTTCTGAACAATCAACTGATACGCCAACAGGCACAGGCTATTCGTTTCTTCTAAAATGTACAACGGCAGATACAAGTCTTGCCGCTGGTCAGTATGCTGGTCTTTTTCACAACATAGAGGCACAAAACCTTCAGTCTCTACAGTATGGAAGTTCCTCTGCTAAAAGCATAACTTTATCATTTTGGGTTAAGTCGAATAAAACAGGAACTTACACAGTAGCTTTGTACAAGGGCGGAAACACAGGGTACATAATTCCTAATGAGTACACGATTTCATCGGCAAATACATGGGAAAAGAAAACAATCACAATAACGCCAACTGCTGGAAGCACATCATTTATTACAGCATCAGGAGGGGCATTTCTTAATAACAATACATTAGGATTTTCAGTCGCATTTAACCTCGCATTTGGCTCAACATTGCATGGCACTAATAACACTTGGTCGTCTAATGCATCACATTACAGTACATCCAATGCGGTCAACTGGATGGATAGCACAAGCAATAACTTTTACTTATCTCAAGTACAGCTTGAAATCGGAGATGTAGCCACGCCGTTTGAGCATGAGGATTTTGGAACTACGTTAGCTAAGTGTCAGCGGTATTTTGAAAATATTGAATTTAGCAATGGTTCAGTAGTAACAGTCGGTCAAGTTTATAGCAGTCATACTGCTGCAGCGGCTCCTTTGCGCTTTAAAGTTACAAAAAGAGCAGCCCCAACTGTGACCCTACCCCCAACAGGCAGAAATACTGGTAATATAAATTTTTTAATGGCATCGGCTGGTTATGTCCCCACTTCAGACGGAAGTATAGCTGTTAACTTTATTAGTGTTGACTCGTGTACACTACAAGCTAGTGGGTACAATACTTTTGGTGCAAACGGTGACGCTTCATGGGTTTATATGAATGGTGCTGCAACCATTACAGTGGCAGCGGAGTTATAAATATGAATATTACATTAGCTAAATATATAAAAGTAACAACACCTACTGATGAAGAAATCATTAATAGTGTTAAAGCTACCATCAGTGGTGTTGAATCTTTCGTGCCTATGGATGAAGCCAACACAGACTACGCAGAAATCCTACGCCAAGTAGCGGCTGGCACTCTAACAATAGAGGAGGCAGACTAATGCCTTATATCGGGACTCAGCCAACGACAGGTGTATTTACTGAGCTAGATGCTCTGACTGCATCAGCTACGGCTGACTACGCTCTTACTTTGAATGGCGCAGCATACAATCCAGCAACGGTTAACAACCTTCTGGTTAGCATCAATGGTGTAATACAAGCTGGCTCTACTATGAGCCTGTCAGGTAGCACACTGACAGTGGGTGCTACGCTTTCATCATCTGATGTTATAGATTTTGTTCGGGTGTTTGGTTCTGTCGGCACTGTGTCTACGCCTACTGATGGCTCAGTTACTACAGCCAAGCTAGGTAATGGGTCTGTTACTGCCGCCAAGTTAGCAGCGGGTGTGCAAGGTGTAGCTGGCATTACTACTGCTAGCACTAGCGGAACAGCGTTAAGCATTGATAGTTCTAATCGTCTAACGATGCCGCTTCAGCCTAGCTTTAGAGCAATAGGCACTACTAATAGTCTTGTGACAACATCTCCAATTCCTTTTCCTAGTGTACAGCATAATATTGGTTCGCATTTTTCAACGAGTTCAAATGAGTTTACTGTTCCGATAGCGGGGGTTTATTCGTTTCATGTTCATATTGCTTATATTATAATTCAGAGTAATGGTGGTAATGGGCAAGTAGACATTAGAGTTAATAACGTTGCTAAAGCGTATTCTTATGCCAATATACCTGCTGCAACAGGTTACATTCCCTGCTCAGTTAGTTTGTTAATTGAATTAGCTGTAAATGATGTTGTAAAAGTACAATTTAACGCAAACGGCACTGCTTCTTATTATGGTGGCGGTGTTGAGTGCCAGTTCTCTGGCTACTTGGTAGGATAGGAGACAGATATGGCATTAACAAAATTAAACAATCAATCTCTTACCGCAGTTACGGCTGCTGGTATTCCTATTCGTACTGGTAGTGTGTTGCAAGTTGTACAAGGCACTACCCAAGCACAATACACTATGACAACCTCATATGCAGATGTTGGTTTATCTGTAAATATTACACCGACAACATCAGACAGTGATATTTTTATATTAGTAAATAGTCAAATATATGTGGGAAATGATGGTTATGGAACAAGATTATTAAGAGACTCTACAGTTATATTTACTGCTGCTGGAAGTGATTCAAATGGCCCTTTTGAGGGATATTCATCAGGTGGCTTTCATAATAGAACAGGGTATAATTTTCTTGATACAACGAGGTCATCAAGCACAAGCCAAATAACGTATAAGCTACAAGGCATTTTGTATCACTCTGGTTCTTCTGTTCATTATAACTACAATGATGTGACTAATGCGACTTCAGTCATACAAGCAATGGAAATCGCTGGCTGATGAAACCTACAGCCGCATCAGTGCAGTCGCAGATAGATACACATGAGGCTGTGTGTTCTGAGCGTTGGCGTGAAACCATCATGCGGATTAAACGCATCGAACATATTATGATTGGTTCTGCTGGCACTACAATTGTGTTGCTTTTGAGCGTTGTAATGCGAGGCTAACATGGTAGTTGCTGAGGTACTAACTGGTATTGCGTTAGTCCAGCAATCCGTAAAATTTATTAAAGATAATATCAGCACTGCTCAAGACATTGGACAGATAGCTAGCCAGATAGATGATCTGTTTACTGGTGAAAAACAGGTGCAGCAAGCTAGAGCCAAGAAGTCTGGCAGTAGTTTGGGCGATCAGTTTGGTGTCGATACTGTAGCTAAAGAAATGATTGACGCTAAGTTGGCTGCTGAACAGCTACAAGAAGTAGCGACTATGGTTGATATGAGATTCGGTCATGGAACATGGGCGGGTATATTAGCTGAGAGAGCCAAGCGTATCCAAGAGGCCAAGGAAGCAGAGGCTATAGCTAGACGTAAGAAGATACAAAAGGATAGAGAGTTTGAAGAGATGATGAAGCAAGCTGTGCTTGTTGGAACAATCATTGTTATAGCAGTAGGCTTGTTTATTTTTTTAATGGTTAGTGTAGCAAAGGCGATTGTCATATGATTAGTGTTGAGCAGTTTCTTAAATGGAAAGTCTTGCCTAGATGTATGATGCTTGCATCTACAGTTATGTCATGGCGTTGTGCTGAATGGTTTATGGAATTAGATGTGCCAACTGCAAGTCAGTCAGCATTTGTATCTGTAGTTATGGGCGTGATGACAGGTGTGTTTGGCATCTGGATGGGGCATGAGCATAAAGGTGAAACCAAATGAAGAACGCAGCTACAAGATTGAATGAGGCTAGTGAGGTTACTATTCCTCTTCGTAATCTTATCAGCATGATTGCTTTTACTGGCGTGTCTGTTTGGGTTTACTTTGGACTGGTGGAACGCATTGCTTTTCTTGAGCATAACCTTGAGTTGACTATGCAAGAAGTAGAAGAAAATGACAATTGGATTGATGACTTTGAGCCACCGAAATCTGTACAAGACACAGTTAAAAAGATGCAGCAATTAGAGATTGAAATAGCTAGAATAAAACTAATGTTAGAGGCTAAGTAATGATACAAGCATTGATTGGGCCGATTGCATCACTAGCTGGTAGCTGGATGGAATCCAAGGTCGAGCAAACCAAAGCCAAAGGCAAGGTTGCTCAAGCTAAAGCTGAAGCAGAAGCAGAGGTAATGAAGGTAGCTGCTACCCATGAAGCTGGCTGGGAAAAAATTATGGCTAAGTCTAGCGACAATAGCTGGAAGGATGAAGCTTGGACAATATTGTTTATTGTTATTATTGCTATGTGTTTTATTCCTGTTACTCAGCCTTATGTTGAGCGTGGCTTTACGGCTTTGGATGGTACACCTGACTGGTTTCAGTACGCAGTTTATGCTTCAATAGCTGCAAGCTTTGGATTGCGTGGCTTGAAAGGTATAAAGAAATGAAACTATCAGAGCATTTTAGTCTTGAGGAAATGACCAAAAGCCAAACAGCTTTGCGGCGTAACCTTCCTAATACGCCCTCAGAAGCTCAGACAGAGGCGTTAGTTCTTTTGTGTGAGAATGTACTAGAGCCAGTGCGGAGCCACTTCAGCATACCGTTTACGCCCAGCAGTGGCTATCGCAGTGCCGAGCTTTGTGTTGCGATAGGTAGTTCTGTGTCTAGTCAACATGCAAAGGGTGAAGCTGCTGACTTTGAGGTGCCATCTATATCTAATCTTGAGTTGTGTACTTGGATTATTAACAATCTAGATTTCGATCAGATTATTCTTGAGTGTTATACTGGTGGTAATACAGGGTGGGTACACTGTAGCTACAAAGCAGAAGGCAATCGTAAAGAAGTTCTAACATACGATAAAGAGAATGGTTATCGTAAAGGCTTGCTAACTTAAAATGGGCCAGCCGTAATTTGGGAAACGGCTGACCCACTAGCAGGCGGAGAACTAATCAACCTGCTTTAAAATGGTACATCTTCTGATGGCATTGCGCTAGTGACATTCTCATCTTTGATGTTGTCACCGAACTCAGGTATCTCATCATCTATTGGCTTGGGCTTGTACTCCGATACCTGCAAAGACATGTAGGCATTGTCATCCTTCATCTCTTTCCAAGATGCAATCTTCCAGTCTTGATGCAGCCCATCAAGTGGGCCACTGTAGTCGGGTGCTTTCTCATTGCCCTTCTTGTCGTTAGGGAATAAGCATCCTATCTTTTGGAATACTTCGATGCGCTTCTTTCCATCTCTGGACTCAGCCATGATGAGTGCTACTTGTCCGTCTTCTCCCATAACATTAAGCTTGCCTTGCAGTATAAGCTGTTGCTCGGGAAAGGGTTTGAAGGCTGCGCCTCTGTTTGTGTTGTCATATTCAGTCATTGCTGTTCTCCTTTTTTGTATGTTCCTGTAAGAGCCATAATATTTTTTCTACCTTATGCTCTAGGTTAGTGAGCCTTATTTTTATTTCTTCTAAATGTAAAACAAACTTTGAAGAAAACATTAGTCAGCCCTCCATATCCTATGATGGTTAAGGTTCTCTCTTCTTGTAGCAATTTTTATATCCCATGCCTTTGCAGCTTGTCTCATGGCTGCAACAAAGCCAGTACCAATAACAATGCTGTCTCCTTTCTTCATACGTTTTAAGATACTGTACTTTGATCCATATCCATTTGGCATGGGTACGCCTTTTTCAATTTGATATTGTTCCATTACCACTTCTCCTCTGGTGGTAATCTACCATCGTCATCAAGCTTAACGCTCTTTACCTTTGTTACCTTGGGGTTGGGCATGCTAGCTGAGTTACCGTCATCATCTTCTGATGGCAGTCCGAATGCAGATTGTAAGCCATAGCGTTTAGCATATGTGATACCGCTGCCCATCTTCTGTGGATCAGTAGGGTCTTTGACTAAGACAGGTGTGCGTCCAGTTATATACTCGCCCGACTCATGCATAACAATTGTAGTTACAAAGATGTGACTCTCATTAAAGTCAACAGGCTGTGTAAATGTAAGGCCACACTTGCCAGCCTCCACTCTGACAGTCTCAATAACTTCTTCAAGACTGGCATAGTTTGATTTGAAGAATGGATTTTTTGCAGTCTTCTTAGCTGCTGCTCCAGTGTTGTGAAACTGGATAAGTGCTTTGGTTATGTTCTTTAGTTCCATTTTAGTTCTCCTTGACTGTGATGCGTAATGATCCGCGCTTATCGCGTTTAATGGCTAGAAGATCACAGTATACTTCTCGCTCATCGTCACCAACCATAGCCTTGAGGTCAGACTTGGCTGACTCAAATAGCTTTGCTGATTTCTCTTGTTCGATGTAGTCATGGCATCGGCTGATAAATTCGTTGTCGGCTGATGCATCTCGTTTGACTAGGCCATCGACCTTGATCTTATCTATAGATACAGGTGGCACTTCGTTATCACCGAAAGGGCGGGTGTCTTCAGTGACATGCCTCCAGAACTCGGTGATGTGTACCTTCATCTTGTTAATGTAATCCCAATCTTTCTGTACATAAACAGCAGCCCACTTGCGGTTGCCAAAGATAACAGATAGATAGCAGCCCTTGGCTTGGTGTAGCCACATGTAGAACTGCATCTGTGGCATGTACATACTCAAACAGTTTTCCATATTGTTTGTTTCGTATGTGTGTTTGCACTCAATGATCTCGTCAGTAAATTTTCTGTCCATCATAATGTGACCATCGACTTGACCCTTGAGAGGCACACCTTCCCAGTTCATCTCTGCTGTAAGGCCATGACCTGCGCCTTTGTGCATGACATGCTGTACTGTTTCAGTGTCACTGAACATCTGTTTATCAAACCAACGCTTGTTAAAGTGTTCAGTCTCTGTACCTAGTTGTACTGCTAAATTATCTGAGAGATCATCAGGCTCTGACTTGCCTGTCTTCTGTTCCCACAAGGCAATCCAATCGCCTCGCATGATGCGGTTCATATCTGAGCCGCCTAGAAATCCTAGTCTGTTCATAGTAGTTCTCCTTTTGATTTATTATACTGCAACTATGCAGTTAGATCAAGCTTCTTTCTTAATCATTTCAATAAGTTTATCCATCAAATGATAGTGTTGTTTTTCGGCTGGTCGATACCAATTTTTTTCAAAGTCTGGATTTTCGTATGGGTTATCCATTTCCATTATGTGATTGGTTTCTTTTATTTCATTCAAGATACCAATTAGCTGGTCGCATAAATGACTATCCATGATTAATCTCCTAGTGCAATTTTCTTTTGTTGTAGTGATGAGAGCATCAACTCCCTACGTCTGAGTCTCCACTTGATATGCTTGTGAAACTCTGAGTATGCAGGCCAGAAAGTGGTAGTCTCGGATACCTGTTTGATAGCGTACTTAACTATGTCTGCTGGATAGACTGACAATTCATTAGCTATAGCTTGTATTCGCATTGCATGATCGTCTGATGACTCACCTGCTGGCTTCACCACCAGCGCAGCCAGCAGCGTGAGGTCATCGACTAACATTTCTTTAGGCATGGGAACCATAGCTTGCATAACTGTAGCTATACATTTGTTTACGTCATCGATTGATGTTGATTCTATTCTGTAGCCACTGACAATAATATCTACGCCATCATCCTTGAAGCTACTGCGACTAATCTCTACTACCTTGCAGCCTGTTGTGCATTCTAGCGAAGTGAGAAGCAGACTGTCGACTCTGGCTGGATTGTTTACCTGTAGCATTCGATCCAGACCTGCCTGTATTTGATCGCCACTCAATATGATTTGAACACCAGTATCTGTAGGCTCTGTCGAAGGACGCAAATTTTTTGCCTGTTGCTTGATGGTAGTTAACGAACTTATCTGCTTGAGCGACATGATCTATAGCCTCCTTGTGTTTAGCATCTATGGATTTGCAAAGGTCATCGCTTGGAAACCAGCCATCTGGAACCTGACCCTTTGTGTTCTTTGTTTCCTTATTGGTTATTGATAGGTTAGTGTTGCTGTCTGCAACAGAGGTGTTGCTCTCTGCAATAGGGGTGTTGCAGTGTGCAATATCTTTTGGGAATATTATGTATCGTGTTGACTTGCCTGTGTGTCCACGATCTCTAGTTAGATAGCCGTGATCTTCCAGCCAGTGCAGCTTGCGCGTTACTGTAGCTACAGACATAGCAGTACGTTGTGATAGTCGGCTGAGACTAGGCCAGCATAGGTGCTTGTCTTCATCTGCATGATCTGCAAGCACAACCATTAGCCATTTTGCATAGCAGTCAGGTATCTCTGACTTGATTGCCCTCGCCATTAGTAGGAATGCCATCGTAGTTCTCCTTCAATAATGGTGCTATCTTTTCTTCAAAGACATCACCATCAAAGATGATTAGTGTTTTGGGTTTACCTTCCCTGCGCTTATAGAACAGCACATCTCTAACTACAGTAAAGGGATTAGGAAAGTTTGATTTGTCTCGGTACTTTACTTCAACCACCAAGGCGTTTTGTCCGACTTGCCAGATGATGTCTCCGCTATACTCGCCTCCCAACGCTCCGCTGAGAGGTTGCCTTTTCGCTTTGAACCCGAGCTTTTGTAACCACTTAACGAATGTTCGCTCATGGTAGTCTCCTTTTGCGCGACTCTTGCTTGCCATGTGTTTGCCTCATAACAATCAATACAGATTGTGTGATAGGTTGGTGGTTTTTCTGTAGCTAATATGCATACAAACCAAGGGGTCTTATCATTGCAAGCATCGCATGGGTATGCTTCACCTACTTTATCGTAGAGTCTTTTTTTTATGGACTTTGATCGTAAGGCCAAGTGCATCTAACCAACATGCAAACAAGAATCCAGATGGTACTCGTTTATGTTGTTCCCATTTGTGTATTAAAGATTCAGCGCATCCAATCTTGTAAGCTAAATTTTTCTGAGTCAACTTTTGTTTTGTTCGATGAACAACAAGTTGACTAATAACATACTGATATGTATCAGTAATTTCAGTCTCTACTTTGTAGTGCTGAAAGTTTTTCAATAGCTTCACTAACTTTATTGGCTGTATCGTAGCGCAAATCTTTGCCTAATCTTGCACGATAAAAGGTAGAGTCAGGCACTCCGGCACAAGCAAAAGCATCCTTGAGTTTGATATGTAAGTGCGCTGACTTGTCTACTAATTGTTCCATGTATGTAATCATGCAGCCAATATGCTTGCAAGATTGCAGTTATGTCAATGGTCAAAATTCTGTAGACCCTTTCTCGTATTCACCAAGGCTTGACCAGCCACCAACTACATGTGTTTCTCTGGAATAGTAGTGACCAGTGTCTTCTTCAGTTACATCATCAGCGAATGCATTATCAGGAAGCATTGCGTTGTTTAACTGCCAACCTTTTTTGTTACGCTCAAGTTCTATGTTGTATCCATAGTTGATGCTTGATAGCGGCTTATCTTCTTCGCGTTTATATCTACCGTTTCTAGGCATCATCTTCTTCCTTGTAAAAATCTTTGCCCCACATTATAAGCTGGCCTCTACCAGACTTACCTTTTCTTTTGCGATGATCAACAACTATCAACCCTTTTTCTTTTAATGATTTAAACCTAGCTGTAACTGTGCTGTATCTAAGGTGATCCAATCTATCTAATACGTCATCCATAATGCAGCCACTGTCAGTGAATGTGCAAATAGCATAGTAAACTTTTTTCTCCATGCGAGTGACATCAAGTGAATCAGCAGCATCATGGCTAGTGCTTGGGTCACGGCTGCGGGCTAGCTTGAACGCTGGCGTGTCAAACAAATCGTCAGCTATTTTTTGTCCTTGTTCTATAACATTCATGTTAGTTCTCCTAAAGTTGTTAACTGCCACTTTTTCTTTTCTATTTTTGAAGTATCTATGACAGGGGTTTTGCAATCTTGTTCTTGTTCAATAACAATCTTGCCACTTGCTGTTTCGAAATCAGTCATCATATCTAATGCTGTTTCGATAGCATCATCTGCATCTTCAGCGTACACAACTTTGTAAACTGTGTACTGTGTCATCCATTTGAGATCATCACCCT
>Ga0181396_1000061_pt1 | contig 23653 bp, 34 predicted proteins | sample 19SPOviralmetaG_FD_130125 | JGI IMG/M metagenome (GOLD analysis project Ga0181396, IMG submission 130125) | Marine viral communities from the oligotrophic San Pedro Time Series (SPOT) site, San Pedro Channel, CA, USA - 19 SPOT_SRF_2011-01-11 | ecosystem: Environmental > Aquatic > Marine > Strait...
AACGCCGAGGGCGACGTCTGCGGCGTGCAGGCGGTGCTGCTGACGCCGGACGGGAAGAAGCGCGAGCATAACAACATCAACAAATATTCACGCGGATCACTGGTCGGCAATGCCATGCGGATCGGCGATCAGCACGAGGGCGGCGCGATCATATTGGTCGAGGGGCCAGAGGACGCGCTGAGCGTGCGCCAAGCGATCATGGGCCATGTCGAGGCGACAATCGTCTGCACGTTTGGCAAGTCGGGCATGAAGACGTTCAACGCGCCACGCGCATCAGACGTCACGATCTGCGCAGACCCAGACTTAGACGTGGAGGCGGTTTCCGACGTGCTGCGAGGCGACGGCAGCACCGACGTCCACGTCGTGCGCTTCGACGCGCTGGGCGTGGAAAACGTAAAGGATGCCAACGACTACCTGCAGGAAGCCGGCGCGGAGAAGCTGCGCGAGGCGCTGGCGCTGGCGAAGCCGGTCGAGGAAGTGAAGCAGGAGCGCATCGCAGGCGAGCGCCAGTGGCCAACTGCATACGAGCCAATAGATCCCGCAACAATACCGGCGCGGCGGTGGATCTACGGGCAGCACTACATACGAGGCCATGTCAGCGTGCTTGCCTCGGCGGGCGGCGTCGGGAAGACGTCGCTGCAGATCGTGGAGGCATTGTGCATTGGCACCGGCAAGCCGCTGCTGGGCGAGGCCATACACGAACCGTGCAAGGTGTGGATCATTAACCTCGAAGACCCGCTGGAGGAGATGCAGAGACGCCTTGCGGCGGCGATGCTGCATTACGGCGTCACCGCCGAGGAAATACGGGGGCGCTTGTTCCTCGACGCCGGAAGAAGCTTGAACATGGTGTTCGCCAACCAAGGGCGCGACGGGATCGAGGTCAACGACGAGATGCTTGACTACATGGCGGCCAAGATCAAGGAGAACGACATCGGCATGGTGATGATCGACCCGTGGGTTGGCGCGAACCAGATCAACGAGAACGACAACGTGGCCATGAATGCAGCCGTCGGTGCCGTGCGTAGCGTCTGCGACGAGACAGATTGCGCCGTGGCGCTGGTGCATCACATCCGCAAGGGCAACGGGGATGAGGCAACCGTAGACAGCGTCAGGGGCGCGGGGTCGCTGATCGGGGCGGCGCGTGCGGCGCGGGTCATCAACAAGATCAGCTCGGAAGACGCGCAGAAGCTGGGCGTGTCAGAGGCGGAGAGCCTCGGCATATTCCGCGTGGACGACGGCAAGGCAAACTTGGCGCCGCCAGCAGCCAAGGCGGTCTACCGGCGCATGGTGGGCGTGCAGCTGCCAAACATGGAATATGTCGGCGTGGCCACTGAATATGCGATGCCGGATCTCTTCGACGGCATATCGGCGCGCGACGCGATGAAGGTGCAGCGTGACGTCGGGGCGGCGGAGGCAGCGGATGACCCGTACCGCGAAAACGTGCGCAGCAAGCGCTGGGTCGGCGTGGCGGTGGCAGGCGCGCTGGATCTGGACTTGGAGAAGAAACACGAAAAGGCGAAGGCCAAGGCAATCGCCAAGACGTGGATCGATACGGGCGTATTGCGCACGGCCAAGTGGACGGATGCGCGCGCTGGGCGTGACGTGCAAATCGTGACCGTCGGGGAGTGGATCAACGGCGATGAGGCGGGCTTGTGAGCGTGTCCACGTTTACCACAGTGGACTGTGGGGGACTGTGGAAGTGTGGGAATAATACAGTGAAATCCTTCCACCACAGTCAACGTATATATATACGTGACTGTGGTGGTGGACTGTGGTGGTGGAAAACGGACTGTGGAAGGGAGGGATACTTGCATGGCTAATCAGAAGGGGCGTCGCCCTACGGCAAAGCAGATAGCGGCGAAGGGGAAGTTTACGGTTGGCGAAAGGACGGAGCCAATACCGGCGTCTGTCTGGGGTCAGCTGGAACCGCTGGATCGGGTGGCGAGGGAAATGACGGAGCGGTGGGGTGATGCGTTGCCGTCGCTGGTCACGCCGGATCTGGCAGGCAAGTTCGAGGCGGCCTATGAAGCGCTGAAGGAGGCCATCGTGGAGCGTGACGTCGTCAGGACGAATAAGATCGCCACGCAGCTCATGGCGGGGTGGAAGCGCATGGAAGCGGAAGCGGAGGGCGCGGGGCATAAGCCGCTGTCGCCGCACGCGTGGTGCGTGGAAGTGGATGGCGGGAAGATCGTGTGCTTCGCGAGGCAGGGATGCGCTGAGCTGCGCAAGCGGTATCCGCAGTGGGTGGTCTACTCGTTCGAGGATGCGGCGTGTATACTGAAGCAGCATTTCAGCGAGGCGTTTCTGCAGAAGGCGTTTGAGACGTTTCCCAACGCGAAGGTGACGCGTGTGGTGGATGGAGATGGCAACAATAACATTGAGGATGACATACCATGGTAACGAGGGAAGATATCTTGCGCACGGCGGGTGACTTGATCACGGGCGACAGGCAGCGGACGTATGGATCCGCAAAGGCGTCGCACGCGACCATTGCTGGCATGTGGTCGGCGTATCTCGGCGTGCCTGTGACCGAGGTGGACGTGGCGGCGATGATGGTGCTGCTCAAGGTATCGCGGTCGCGCTCAAGCGATCACTCGGATAACTGGGTGGACGTGTGCGGTTACGCTGCGATAGCGGGTGAACTGGAGGCTGGCGATGGGTGAAATCGGGAAGGCGAAGATCGCGGCGATCAACGCGGTCGGCGAGGACGAGATATTCGACCGGATGTCACGCGGTGAAACCGTGAGCAAGATCATTGGCGAGTTCAATGTGGGGTGGAAGCTGTGGAACAAGTGGCTCGACGCTGAGCGTGGGCGTAAGGAGCGCTACAGAGCGGCTCAGGAGGCCGCTGGGCACTTCTTCGCGTCACGCGCGGTGGATACGGCGCAGAGCGCTGATCCCGCGACGGTGAACGTGTCACGGCTTCAGGTGGACACCGACAAGTGGATCGCGTCGAAGCTGAACCAGCAATACGATGTGCGGCAGAAGGACATCGCGATCAACATCAGCGTGAACGACTTGCACGCGCAGGCAGCGCAGTTGCTTGGCGACGTGGACGATATCGAGGACGCTGAGATCGTGGAAGAGGATGGCGAATGATGGCGATTTTGCACATCGAGAGAGGGAAGCGCATAGGCGCGCGCGGTTACACATTTTTGACCAAATGGTCAAATATCGACGCTCCGCAGCGCAGAAATATGCACAACGATACAACTTTAAATAGTTGTAAAACGCTAACGTGCTGATATTGCTGCATATTTTATTTAACATAATAACGATTATGCGATTCCAGCCGGTTTCGGGCGCGTTTTTTGACCAGATGGTCAGGTTTGACCCCCCCCTCTTTTGGCGCGGCGGGGTGCAATTGCAATGACCCCCCCACGCATACCCGCCATACCCCCCACCCCTTCACGTTTTCCGAAAAATAGGAGCCACGCGAAAAAATGACCAGCACCCCCGCACCCCAAGATAACCCGTTTCTGGCGCTCATGCGCCGCTATCGTGACGACCCTGTCCGCTTTGCCGAGGAGGTCATTGGCATCGAGCCCGACGAGTGGCAGGTTGAGCTGCTGGACGCCGTCTCCGCGCCTGCCATACGCCGTGTAAGCGTGCGCAGCGGCCACGGCGTCGGCAAAAGTACCGGCGTCGCCATGGCTGCGCTGTGGCACGTGTTGATGCGCGTGCCGAGCAAGACGGTTGTCACGGCGCCCACCAGCGCGCAGCTATTTGACGCGCTGTTCGCTGAGATGAAGGCATTGGCCAAGAAGCTGAAGCCGCCGTTTGACAGCCTGCTAGAGGTGAAGTCTGATCGGATTGAGTTAAAGAGCCACCCCGAGAGCACGTTTATTTCGTGCAGGACGTCACGGGCGGAGCAGCCCGAGGCGCTGGCCGGCGTTCACAGCCCCTCGGTGCTGCTGCTTGCTGACGAGGCCAGCGGGATACCCGAGGCGGTGTTTGAGGCTGCCAGTGGGTCGATGTCCGGCCACACCGCGACGACGGTGCTGACGGGCAACCCCACGCGTAACACGGGGTTCTTCTACGAGACGCACAATCGGCTGCGCGACGACTGGCACACGATGCATGTTTCCTGTGTGGACAGCCCGCGCGTCAGCGATGACTTCGTGGCGGATATGCAGCGCCGCTACGGGCCCGATTCCCCCGCTTATCATGTGCGCGTGCTTGGCAATTTCCCGCCGTCCGAGGAGGACACGGTGATACCCGTCTCGCTGATCGAGGCTGCCATGGCCAGCGACGTGCGTGTGCATGAGAATACGGCGAGCATATGGGGTCTGGACGTCGCGCGTCAGGGCGGGGATGCGTCTGTCTTGGCCAAGCGGCAGGGGCCCGTCGTGCATCCGCTCAGCGTGTGGCGCAATCTCGATCTCATGCAGCTTACTGGTGCCGTGAAGGCGGAGTATGACGCGCTGCCCGCGGATAAGCGTCCGCAGGAGATCATCGTGGATAGCAACGGGTTCGGCGCAGGCGTGCTGGATCGGCTGCGTGAGGTTGGGCTGCCGGCGCGCGGGTTGAACGTGTCGGAGCGCGCCGCCGCCAATCAGACATATGTGAACCTGCGCGCGGAGCTGTGGTTCAAGGCGAAGGCGTGGCTGGAGGGTATGGATGTTAAGCTGCCGCGTGACGACGCGTTATATGCTGAGCTGGCGGCGCCGCGATATCACTTCACGTCAAGCGGCAAGATGCAGGTCGAGAGCAAGGACAGCATGAAGAAGCGGCGCGTTGCCTCGCCAGATCGCGCCGACGCCGTGTGCCTGTCATTGGCGACAGACCACACGGCGATGCATTTCGGTTCCAAGGTTGGCGGGTGGGGCGCGCCCCTTCGCAGGGGCATACGCGGGGTCGTTTAGGGGCGGGTTTGCATTTTCTCTGAAAAAAGTTTACCTTGAGCCTTGCTCAGAGTGGTTTCATGTCCACGTCTGTACCTCATCGCGGGTTTTCCTCCCTGTACCCGCACAACTTGACCCCGTTGCGCCCCTCCCAGCGCGCGGGGTTTCTTTTTGGCGTTTTAATGTTATTATATCGCAAGATATTATGGAGATTGTGATGCCAAATGTAGATGGTAAAAAGTTCCCGTACACAGCCGCAGGTAAAAGGGCTGCAGCCTCGGCGATGAACAAGAAAAAGAAGAAGCAGTATGGCACAACGACGAAGCGGAAGACTTCCGCCCCCAAGAAGTGATGTGGACGGCGCTGCTCCTGCTTTGCAGCGTCGAGGGTAACTGCTTTGCGTTTGGCAGCCCCGTGATGCAGAGCGAGAGCCAGTGCATACAGTCCATACCGAGCGGGCTGAAATACGCGCGGCAGACGTTTCCTGCGTACCGCGCGGTGGATTATCAATGCGTCCAGTGGGGCGAAGGAGCGTAGATGGCGACGGCGAAGAAGACCAACCCGAAGCTATGGGAAAAGTCGAAGGCGCGAGCTAAGGCTAAGATGGGCGGGCATAGCGCGCGTGCCATGCAGCTCGCCACTAAGTATTACAAGGAAGCGGGCGGCGGTTATTCTGGCTCAAAGAGCAGCGGCAACAGCTTGTCCAAGTGGAGCAAGCAAGACTGGGATTATTCCGGCAAGGAGGGCAAAAGCCGCTACCTGCCCAAGTCTGCACGCAAAAGTTTATCATCTGGTCAAAAATCTGCCGGATCGCGCGCCAAGAATAAGGCGACCAGCGCTGGCAAGAAGCGCGCGCCCTACACGGCTGCAGAAAAACGCGCGGTGAAGAGGGCGTAATGGCGACGAAACGCAAATCAGGCCCAAGCCTATCTGTTGGGCGCGGCGAGAAGCTTTCGGTGAAGCGTGGCGGCGGTTTAACCGCCAAGGGGCGCGCAAAGTACAACAAGGCGACCGGCAGCAAGTTAAAAGCCCCCGCGCCGAGCCCCAAAACGAAATCAGAGAAAGCGCGTAAAAAGTCGTTCTGCGCCCGCTCACGCGGCTGGACGGGTGAACGCGGCAAGGCAGCACGCAGAAGGTGGAAGTGTTAAGATGAGCATACTCGACGACATTATTAGAGCGGCAATGCGTGGCAGATACCCAGAAGTGATGCCGCCTGTTCTCAAGTTTGACAAGAAAAAGGGCAAAGAATATCTTGCTAAGGAGCTTGGCCCAGAGGCAAAGCAAGTTAAGAAGGCTCGCGATGCTGCGGTTAAACGAGTTAACGCCGGTGATTATGACCCGTATTTTGACGTCTCCGAGAGGTTTCCGGTCGATAGGCAGAACTATCCGATTGCTTCGCAGCCAAATCAAACGCTGCAGGTTTTGCCCGCGAAGCAGGAAACCATTGAAAAGTATAGACAAATTTACAATAACCCAGAAAGCAAAAAACGGCTGCAGGAGGCATATCTAAAAGGATTGGATATCCCCGAAACGCAAGGCTGGTATTTTATGGGCCAGCTCGAAAAAGAGTTTATCGATGAATATGGCCCAGAGCAGGGTCGCAAGATGTTCACAGCGATGTTTGCTGACCCGATGGCGGCATGGACTGGCGGAGCAGACCCAACGGCAAACCTTCTTATGGCAACATATGATAATTTCAGAAAGGTGCAGGGCGCAAACCTGCCGGAAAAAGCTTTTGACTTTCCATATCCTATCGGCGGTAGGTTTTTAGGAACAAACGCCGCTCAAGCCAAAAAGGTTGAGGCCGCCGGAGAAATAAACCCCAGAACCAACCCAAAGCGGTTCAATTTTTCAACAAATTTTCAAGGCGCTGCTGATCGAGCCACCATGGATGAGCAGATGATGACAATGGGATACGGCATGAACGTGCCAACCCCCAACACCTATGGCGCCGTTGAAGAAGTGGCCATGGAGCTGGCTGATAAAAATCGCACTACACCTATGGGGTTCCAAGAGGTTGCGTGGCATGGCGGATCAGGCAAAATCGGAAAGCCGATGATCCAGTTTGTAAACGAAGCCATTGAGCGCACAAGCTCAGTGACTGGCATGAAGCCGCAAGACGTCGTAAAAGGCATGGTGCGCGGATCAATTCCCATATTTGGCGTGGGAGCTGCGGGGATGGTTCAGCAAAACCAAAATCAATCCGACATATTAAATTATTTTCAAGACAAGGGCATCCAATGATCAAGATGACGTATGAAATGAAAATGAACGATTTTGGCATGTCTTTGTTTAAGCATGACCCGTCTTTTGACATAGAAATCATCAGTAAAGTCGAAGACGGATCATTCGAGGGTGGATATCACGTTAAGGTTACAGAAGAGCGAGACGAAGGTGCAGAATAGATACTACACGCAGCCAGACGGGTCTGTCGTTATTCAAGACGCTGTGACAGGCAAAGTAACTGTAACCAACCCACCAGCGCGTCTTTCCGCTGCACCGCCCGAAGGCTTTATTGGCCGCGCGCGTCAGGGGCTGACGTCTGGTCTGCAGAGAACGGGGCTTTCGCCTTACATGGCGCGCCGCACCAGCGAAGGGATTTTAGGCAGGCCATTTGCGCGGCCACAATCTGAGCTTCCATTTTTGGAAACGCTTGGCGTTGCCAACGCAACGCCAGTGGTCGCTGGAGGATTGATGGCAGGAGAGGCTTTCACACAAGCGGCACAGGGGAACCGCAGCGCTGCGCTTGGTAATGCGGCACTAAGTATTTTAGATATTGGCGGAAGCGGGGCTGGTCTAAAAGCAGCATACAGGAACGCGCGCCAATCGCCTGAGCTTATTGACATACCGCAGACGCCAGAAGGTAGAAAGTATTTTCAGGGCATTTTGGCCGAGGCTCAGGATAGTCAGGGGCCGCTTGGATATCAGGTTAGCGTTTATGAGCCAGAAGCTTATAAAGGCATGAGGATGACGGCTTCGCCAAACGCTGACGCGGGGTATGCAATTTCGCCAGAAGGAGAAATTGTTTCGCTCGTTAAGAATAAAGACTCCAAGATGAAAGGTTTTGCTGGCAAAGCATTGAAGCGAGCCGATGATGATGGCGGGGTGTTCTTGAACGCATTTGACACTGAGCTTACCAATCTTTACGGCAAGGCTGGATTTAAGCCGGTATCTCGCGTTGAGTTTGACGAAGAAATGTTTAGATCCCAAATCGGAGACGAGGCCGTAGATGAATTTATGGAGGCCAATGCTAGATTTAACGAAGGCAGGCCGGATCTTGTATTTATGGTGCGCGACCCTGAGTTTGCACCTAAAGCAATGAGCGGTCAGGGTGGCCAGAAGGCTGAGTATGACGAGGCTTATGACATATTGCTGCGAGAAATGAATAGGCTGGGCTACAATGATTAAAGTTAGAGATTTTAAAGCGCAGTGCATTGCCGCATTGAAGAAAAAGTCAGACCAGCGAAAGGTTGATGAAGATGGAAAATGAGATCAACGACCTAGTCAACGAGTTGGAGCAGGAAATCGACCCCAACGTGATGAGCGACGACGAGCTGCAGGGCATCGTCGGCAAAGAGATCGACGACGCGATTGACTACATCGACAACAACATCTCGCCGATCCGCGCGCAGGCAACCGAGTATTATCGGGGTGAGCCGTTTGGCGATGAAGAGGACGGGCGCAGCCAAGTGGTCAGCATGGACGTACGCGATACCGTACAGGCCATCCTGCCGTCGCTGATGCGGATCTTCCACAGCACCGACAACACCGTTGAATACGCGCCGCAGGGGCCCGAGGACATCGCTGCGGCGGAGCAGGCGACCGATTACGCGAATTTCATCATCAACCGTGATAACAACGGCTTCTTGGCCATGCACTCCGCGTTCAAGGATGCGCTGATCCGCAAGGTTGGCATTCTCAAGTGTTGGTGGGATGATCAGACCACGATTGACGCCTACAATTACACCGGCCTCGACGATAACGCGCTGGCGGCGCTTGCCGCTGACCCCGACGCGATGATCACCGTGCAGGCGTCTATGCCTGTCGGCGGGCCTGCGCTGAACCCCACGACGGGTGAGACGCTGCCGCCCCCGATGATGCACGACGTGCGCGTTGAATATACGCGCCCCGATGGACGCGTTAAGCTGGAGGCTGTGCCGCCCGAGGAGCTGCTAATCTCCCGCGAGGCCAAATCTATCGCGGAAGCAGATTACGTCGCCCACAGGCGCATTGTGACAGTCTCAGAGCTGGTTGCGATGGGATATGACTACGACGAGGTCGCCAGCATGTCATCCGCGTATGACGACATGAACACCAACGTCGAGCGTTACACGCGCAACCCCGCGCTGACCAACGAGATGAACGAGCGCAACGATCCGGCGATGCGTAAGGTGCTGTACGTCGAAAACTATATCCGCGTTGATTATGACGGCGACGGCATCGCGGAGCTGCGCAAAATCTGCACGGCGGGCGACGGCAACAAGATACTGAACAACGAGCCGATTGACATGGCCCCCTTCGCCACGTTCTGCCCAGACCCAGAGCCGCACGACGTCTTCGGCATCAGCGTCGCGGATACCGTCATGGACATCCAGCGGATCAAGTCTGTCATCATGCGTAACACGCTGGACAGCTTGGCCATGTCCATACACCCCCGCGTGGCTGTCACAGAGGGCATGGTTAATTTAGATGACGTTATGAACACAGAGGTCGGCAGCATCATCCGCCAGCGCCAAGCCGGTCAGGTGCAGCCGCTGTCGATGCCATTCGTTGGCCGCGAGGCGTTCCCCGTTCTGCAATATATGGATCAGGTCAAAGAGGCCCGCACAGGCATCTCAAAGGCGTCTCAGGGGCTAGACGCCAACGTGTTGCAGTCTACCACTGCCAGCGCCGTTGCAGCGACTGTGAGCGCCGCTCAGCAGCACATCGAGCTGATCGCGCGCGTCTTTGCAGAGACCGGCATGAAAGACTTGTTCAAGATCGTGCTGCACCTGATCACGACGCATCAGGACGCGCCCCGCATGGTTCGCCTGCGCAATGAGTTTGTGCCGATTGACCCGCGTGTGTGGAATAGCAACATGGATGTGTCGATCAACGTCGCTCTTGGCCGTGGCACAGACGCCGAGCGTATGATGATGCTGCGCCAGATCGGCGAGATGCAGAAGGACGCGATGAAGACTATGGGGCCACAGAACCCGCTGACCGACATCACGAAGCTCAGCAACACGCTCAAGGCGATGACAGAGCTGGCCGGTTTCAAGGATACGTCGCAGTTCTGGAGCAACCCCGCAGAGTTTACGCCGCCTCCGAAGCAAGAAAAGCCGGACGTGAACGAGATGCTGATACAGGTGCAGATCCAGCAGATCCAAGCGGACATCCAGAAGAAGGCCGCGCAGTTGCAGCTTGACCGCGAGAAAATGCAGATGGATGACGACCGCAAGCGTGACGAGCTGGAGGCGGAGCTGTTTGTGAAGGCCGAAGAGATGAAGGCCAAATATGGCGGACAGTTGAACGTGGAGCAGATCAGATCCGAGTTGGCGATCAACCGCGAAGTTCTGAAGGCGCAGGCGGACGTAATCAAGGAGGCTGCGCGTGAAGACTAAGCAGCAGGTAATTGATGACGGCAAGCAGGCGCAGCGACTTTTAGACGATACCGACCTCAAGCGATTTCTCGCTGAGATCGAGCAGGATTGCTGGCGCGAGTTCAAAGCGACTGGCGTTGGCGATGCGGACAACCGAGAGGCTGTCTACATGAAACTGCGCGGGGTTGAGCTGGTTCAGCAATCCCTGCGTGCAATGGCGGACAACGCGACTATTGAAATGAAACAGAAATAGCCGCATAATAAAGGAGATTGACGCAAAATGTCAGATACTAACACCCCGCAAGGGATTGGCCTGACCGACGCGCAAAATGCAATCAGTGCTATGTTTGCACCCCAAGAGGATAATGCAGAGGCAACTGATGCGCTAGAGACTGAAGCTGAAACTGAAGATCAGGATCAAGCTGACGTCGAAATGGCTGACGAAGAGATCGACAATTCACCCGTCGAAGGATCTGAAGTCGAGCTTGATGAAGAGGACGACGCCGACAGCTCTGGCGATCAATCCTTCGACATACTATCCGCCACGGTGGAAGTAGACGGCGAAGAGATTACGGTTGAGGATCTGAAAAGCGGACATCTAAGGCATCGAGACTACACCCGTAAGACGCAGGAGCTGGCTGAGATGCGCAAGTCGTATGCAGCAGAAGCCGAAGCAATCGAGCGGGAGCGTGCGCAATACGCTCAACTACTGCCAGCATTAAGCCAGCAGATTGAGCAATCGGTGCAAGACGAGCCTGATTGGGACACACTGTACGACACAGACCCCACGATGGCAGCGAAAGCGGAGCGACAGTGGCGAAAGCAGCAAGAGCAGAAGAGCGCTCAGATGCAAGCCGTTCAAGCCGAGCAGGCCCGCCTGCGTGATCTTCAGCAGAAGAAAATGCAGCAAATGGAACAGCAGTATCTGGAAGAGCAAAGAACCGCTCTGCCTGATCTGATCCCAGAGTGGCGCGACCAGAAGGTTGCATCCACCGAAGCTGGGCAAATTCGTGATTTCCTCCTTACAGAGGGTTTTAACGAAGATGACGTTCAAGGGCTGAAAAACGCGACATTGGTCAAACTGGCGAGGAAAGCCATGCTTTACGACAGAGGCGAAACGCGTGCTAACGAGGCGAAAGTGAAGCCTAAGAAGCCGCGCAGCAAAACTCTAAAAGCAGGTTCTCGCGGTTCAGCGCCAAAGCCGAAGACTGCCGCGCAGGAAGCGCAACAGCGCCTACAGAAGTCTGGCCGCGTGCAAGATGCAGCGGCTGCAATTAAAGCCTTGCTATAATGGAGAAGAAATATGGCAATAGTAGCAAACACCTTTACGTCATTTGACGCCAAAGGTATCCGCGAGGATCTTGCGAATGTAATCGCAAACATCTCGCCTGACGAAGTACCGTTTCAAAGTAATGTTGGCTCAGAAAGCGTTTCAAACACGTTTTTCGAGTGGCAAACTGATTCGCTTGCGGCTGTTAGTAAAACAGCGGTAATTGATGGCGACGACGTAACGTCATTCGACAGCACAGCCGCAACGGTTCGGATTGGTAACTATACGCACATTTCACGTCGTACATTGATTGTTGCAGACAACTTGAATGCACAAGATTTGGCCGGAAGAAATGACGAAAAAGCATACCAGATGGCCAAGCGCGGACGTGAGTTAAAACGCGATATCGAAGCAGTTTTAACTGACAACAATGCCCGCGTGGCAGGGAACACATCCACAGCTCGCGAGACTGCTGGCTTGGGTGCGTGGATTGCGACTAACACCAACAAAGCTGGTGACGGTACAAACCCAACTGCCAACGACGGTTCAGACGCTCGTAACGACGGCACGCAACGCGATTTGACCGAGGCTATGGTCAAGGACGTGATGCAGCAGGCGTTTACGTCTGGCGGCAACCCATCAATCCTGATGGTTGGCCCACACAACAAAACCGTTGTGTCAGGCTTTGCCGGTATTGCTGCTCAGCGTTACATGGCTCCAAGCGACAGCCCGACCACAATTATCGGTGCTGCTGACGTGTATATGTCAGATTTTGGTACACTTCAGGTTGTGCCAAACCGCTTCCAGCGTGAGCGTGACGCGTGGTTGCTCGACCCAGAATATGCATCAGTATGCTATCTGCGTCCGATCAACTCGGTGGATCTCGCCAAAACTGGTGACGCTGACAAAGCTATGATGCTTGCAGAGTTTGGCTTGAAAGTGTCAAACGAAGCGGCGCATGGCGGCGTGTTCGATCTGAACGTATCATAAGATTGGAGGGGCGGCGTTTAGGCGTCGCCCCGCTATCACAGGAGGCAGCATGAAAAGATTATTCAGCCGCGACGTAGACACGGGTATTACGAAATACTGGCACGTCACCGGCAAGGGCGAATATGTGGTGGAAACTGTACAAGACACCCAGCATATCGCGGAAAGCAACAAGCGAGCTTATAATAACGTTGACGGCAAGTTTGGAGACATGCCGAAGGTGGCGTCGATCCCGCTTTCAGTGTATTATCAGCTCAAGAGCCAAGGCATTGTGGATGACCCTAAGCGTCTGAAGAAATGGCTGAACGACAGAGATAACCGCGTTTTTCGGACAAGAGCCGGAACGCTTTAAGGATAGCAGATGGCACTGACAACATATGCGGAGCTTAAAACGAGCGTGGCGGACTTCTTAAACCGCACCGATTTGACGAGCGCCATTCCGACATTTATTTCGCTGGCCGAGGCTGACTTCAACCGCAAGATACGGCACTGGCGTATGGAAAAGCGCTCGACCGCTGAGATGAGCGCGCAGTACACAGCCCCGCCTGCAGATTTCTTAGAGCCGATCAGGCTCAGCATGTTAAGCGGCAATACCAGCCGCTTGGAGCCAATCAGCCAGTCGCAGATGATGGAGCAGCGCCAGCTTGGACAAAACACCAGCGGCACGCCGCGTTTTTACGCGATCACCGACGGATCGATAGAGGTGTATCCAAATCCAAACTCTGACGACTTAACCGTGGAAATGGTTTATTATGGTAAGCCAGCCGCGTTAAGCGACAGCAACGCCACTAATTGGCTTTTGACTTATTACCCCGATGCGTATTTATATGGCGCATTGGTTCACAGCGCGCCTTACCTTGCAGACGATAGCCGCATACAGGTTTGGGCGTCATTGCTGAACAACGCCATTAGTGGTATAAATTCAGACAGTGAAAGCGCAAAATATGGCGGCGTTGGATTAAAGATGAAAGCTAGGAGTTACTAAATGGCAACGTTAAACGATAGGGTACTAGATAACGGCTTGACCGTTTTGGATTCCGAAGCAAATAGAGTTGATATTTGCTCTGCCGAGCCAACTACATACGCCGCTGCGACAAGCACGCTAACGCTTGGCAATGAAACCAGCATAAGCATATCAGCCCCTGCCGATGCTTCGCCAAACGGACGTAAGGTTACGCTGTCGGCTATCACTGGTGCATCTGTGACTGCTACCGGCACGGCAACGCACTATGCGATTACTGATACTGGCAACAGCCGTTTGCTTGCTACTGGCGCATTATCATCATCACAGGCTGTGACTTCTGGAAACACATTTTCTCTGACAGCATCAGATATTCGCATTCCAGATCCAGCATAAGGGGCTGAGCAATGGCCGTTCTTAAAAATCGGGCAAAGATGTCCACCAGTACCACAGGCACTGGAACAATTACGCTTGGCAGCGCCGAAAGCGGGTATCAGACCTTTGCCGATGCTGGCGTGGCAAATGCAGATGTAGTAAGGTACGTCATAGAGGATACGGGCGGTGCATTCGAGATAGGAACAGGCACCTATACAAGCTCTGGCACCACCCTGTCACGCACCGTAAGCGAGAGCAGCAACTCAAACAATGCCATTAACCTTAGCGGCTCAGCTACGGTGTTTATCGGGGCTACGGCTGCGGATATTGAGTTAAGCGGCAACATGGCTGGCGACATTACATCTAACGGCCATGCAATAAAGCTTGGTGATAGAACAGGCTCTGGTGCTAACGAATTAATCATGGGCGCGGGAGATGATTTTAAGCTGTACCATAACGGGTCAACTGGTCACTCAATCATCTCAGAAACCGGCTCTGGCAATCTTCAAATTGCTGCGACAAATATTGAGTTAAAGGCTGCCAGTGGTCACGCATTGCTTACTGCCACCTATGGTGGGAGTGTAGATTTATACCACAATTCTTCCAAAAAGGCTGAGACAACCAGCAGCGGTTTACAAACGACAGGCACACTAAACGTCAACGGTGCTTACACCCTGCCAACGGCTGATGGCAGCAACGGGTATGTGCTTACGACAAATGGCTCTGGAGTTGCTTCTTGGGCGGCTGGTGGCGGTGGTGGTGCTGACCTTTATGCTGCTAATGAAAGTAGTCCATCAGCACAGCCAAGCGCGACTGGGGCTAATGCGGTGGCGATTGGGGACAGCGCTATTAGTAGTGGCGAAGATGCAATCAGCTTGGGGGTTTCAAGAGCCACTGGAAATCATAGTTTTGCCGCAGCCATAGCCGGTAATGCGTCACATATTGGCGCTAGAGGCAATTATTCGATTGCGATGGGCTACGAGGCCGATACTGGATCTTCAAGTCAAGGTGCGGTGGCTATCGGGTTTGAGGCAAGCGCTGGGGCAAATTATGCTTTGGCACTTGGTAGAGCCTCAGCAACTGGTGCAGATAGTGTGGCGTTGGGGATAGCCAATGGGGCTAGCAGCTATGGAGCGAGCGGTGCGAACAGCATTTCGCTAGGAAAAAACGCAAAATCGACTGCAAATTACGCCACAGCGATTGGCGAAAGCACCCAAGCGTTAGGCAATAACAGTGTTTGCTTAGGCTACTACAGCCAATCTCAAGGCCAAGGCACCATGGTCATGGGGTATGACGCCCAAAGTACAGCCGTTCACTGTACTTCGATTGGCACAAATACGAGAAATGCGGTCGACGGAACATTTAAGTTTAGCGGCGGAATGCACAGTGCGTCGGGTGATGCACAAGTAGGTATATACCCTGTGCTTTGCGAAACAACTGATGCTACTGCAACAACGTTTGTTACTTATCACAGCAATACAATTACGCCTCAAACAGACAACCAAATTGTTCTTCCGAATAATAGTGCTTACGCTTTTAGCGGAACCATCGTAGCTCGCCAGAAAGCTTCTGAAGGCACCGCTTGTGCCGCTTGGGAAGTCAAAGGGCTTATCAGGCGCGAGGGCAGCGCAGGGACAACAGTCCTAGTCAACAGCGCAACGACTGTCTTAGACAACACCCCTAACTGGGGTCTGGCACTAAGTGCAGACACAGCAAATGGCTGCTTAAAAATCCAAGGAACTGGTGCATCAAGCACGAATATTCGGTGGTCATCAACCATCACGACCTCAGAACTTACATACGCCTAAAGGAGATAACCAATGGCTATTCAACACAACATATCTGAAGCGAACTCCGATTATGGCATTTCGTTTTCAGGTGCATATTACCGCATCGTTACAGCGGCTGTCAGCCGTCAGCGTGGGTCAGACCCCAAGTTTACCGTGATGATTGATCTGTCGGCATATGCTACAAGCTCGCCCACCGATGACACCCGCGAGGTAGACTTCAAGCGTTACAACGCAAATCTCACAGATGTAGAAGCTGCGTCTGGCTCTACGTTCTTAGACAAATGCTATGCGTGGGTGATGGCGCAAGCCGATATGGATGGCTCTACAGCCGTATAGGAGTGACTTATGGCACTAACGATCAACCACCAGACGAATGACATCAGCGCCACAAGCGGCAGTGTAACCCTCGATGGGGCCGCTGCTGGTGGTGGTGCTGACTTAGTTCATATTTCTACACAGACAGTTTCGTCTGCAACAGCGCAAGTTGAGTTTGATCTAAGCAGTACAGACTATGGAAGTTTTTACGTCTATACATATGACGCCTCGTTTACCGCTGCGCCGACAAATGAATACTGCTTGAACTTTATTTTTTATAATGGTGCATACGACAGCGGATCTGTAGGCACAAACAGAATGTCTATTAGGTATCAGCAGGGCGTTGAAGCGGCGACTACAATTAGTACATCAGCAGCGTGGTCGTATGATCTTACGATGCGGTCGGGGTCAACCCCAACCACAAGCACGAAGTTTGGTTTTAGCGGCATTATAGGCGGTCGATTGAGCAGCCCGATCCATCTGGATGGTTATTTTGTCGAAGGAACAAGTTGGGCTGCTGGCCCACGCATAAGGGCTGTCGCACCCAACACGTCAAGCAACATGCACTATATGATCGTTAAACCATCAGGGACTACTTTTGCGGGTGGTAAATTCGCCCTTTATGGATTGAAGGACGCATAATGAAAAAGATGGTAAACAACCAATTGGCCGATATGACATCGGCTGAAATCGAAGAGCATAACAAGCAACCCTCAGACGCCGATTTGCAAATGTTTGTACGCTCTCAGCGCAACAGCCTCCTAGCAGAAACCGATTATCTGGCACTGTCAGACAACACGATGACATCAGATATGCAGTCGTACAGACAAGCACTGCGAGACATCCCAAGCCAGTCTGGGTTTCCGACGAATGTCACTTGGCCGACGAAGCCATAAGGAGTAACACATGCTAGGTTTCAGCCCCTTAGCGTCTGCCCCGCTCGCCGACACAGGGGCTGTTGCAGATGCAGCGTTTGGCCTTGATAATATCGTTGCTGGCGCACCCACTGTTGCCGCCTCAACGATCAGTCAGGCGCACGTTCTAACGTCCGCCGACATCACTGCCGGTGCGCCGACAATAGGAACGCCAAGCGTTTCGTCGGGGCAGTTTCTCACAAGCACTGACATCACGGCTGGCACACCCACGGTGGCTGCCTCAACGATTAGCCAAGCTCACACGCTCACAGCGGTTGATATTACGTCTGGCGTTCCAACTGTCGGTACGCCGTCGATTGGCGCTGACACGCAGCTTACTGCCGCTGATATTACGGCTGGTGCGCCTACGGTTGGCAATGTCACGCTCATCCCTAATAATCAGCTAACGGCTGGTGATATTACGTCTGGCACCCCGACTGTCGCCGCGTCAACGATAACGCAAATCATCAGCTTAACGGCTGACAGCATCACGGCTGGCGCTCCGACTATCGGCGCTCCAAGCGTCACGCAGAGCCAAGCGCTGACAGCATCTGACATCGTGGCCGGTGTGCCGGTTGTCGGCCCAGCACGGTTTAAGTGGCAAGTCGAAACCGTGCCAGCGGCGGTCTGGACAGAACAGGAAGCAGCATAATGGAAGCCGAGATGCTCTGGACAGCGGCTCTTACTGCTGGATTGGGCTTGATCGGCTGGGTGCTGAAAAGCGCTGTGGACGAGATGCAGCGCCTCAATATTCTGCTGAACAAGACCCGCGAAGAAATGGCGCGCGATTACGTCACCAAGGCAGACAGCACAGCCGTCATGGGTCAGATCGTTTCGCGCTTTGATCGCATCGAAGAGAAAATAGACCGCCTGATGGAAAGATGAGCCATGATAGACCCCGCCACAGCAATCATGGCAGCGTCTACGGCGTTCAACGCAATACGCAAGGGCTGCCAGATCGGGCGGGATCTGGAGGGCATGGCGGGCGATCTGGGGCGTTGGTCTAAGGCGATCAGCGACTTCGACTTTGCGGCGAAGCGCGTAGAAAACCCAAAGTGGTATCAGAGCTTCGGCAGTGTTGAGCAGCAGGCGATGGATCTGTTTGTCCAGAAGAAGCAGCGCGAAAACATGCGCGACGAGCTGCGTAAGATGATTTCCGAAACGCTTGGCCCGTCTGCATGGCAGGAGCTGATCCGCATGGAAAACGAGATCCGGCAAAAGCAGAAGGACGCGATGTATAAGCGCATCGAGCGCAAGGAGACGATCATCGCGTGGGCGGCGGGCTTGCTACTGTTCCTGATCTGCGTGGGCGCGCTGTTTGGCTTTGTCTGGGTCGCGGTGCGGCGGTGATGGCGGACGGTGTAAGCGGCATAGGATCGGCACCGTTTAACGTTCAGTCGGACATACACCAGCAAACGCAGACGCGTGAGCGCATAGAGGCGCATCTGGTGGAGCAGCGGGTGGCCAAGGAGCATAGGGCCAACCACACGCATCTGGAGGCGCTTCGGGAGCAGAAGTTGGATCTGGGCAAGGGTTATGATAAGTTCGGCACTAAGACCAATGCTGACAGGCCGCAAGGCACAAACATCAATATAAAGGTGTAAAATGGAAAAGCTTTTGGAATATAAGATCATGCCGCGTCTTATGATGCTGGTAATGACGGTGATGTATATACGCTGCATCGAGTGGGCGTTAAGCCAACCAGATTTATCGACGCAACAAGCTGGGCTAATATCTGTTGTAACAGGAGCCATGAGCGGAGCTTTCGCCATATGGCTGGGATCTGAGAAATGATTGGCCAGATTATAGGTGCAGTCGGCGGGCTGGCGACAAGCTATCTCGACGGCAAGACGGCTATTCAGAAAGCGAATGCTGAGATTAAGCTGAAGCAGGCCACAGGCGAGATGGATTGGGAGCAGTCAGCCATCGAGGCCAGCAAAGACAGTTGGAAAGATGAGCTGTGGACAATTGTTTTCGTGGCAATATTGTGCGCAAATTTTATACCGAGCTGGCAGGACGCGATGCGCGTTGGCTTTGACAATTTATCTAACTGTCCGATGTGGGTACAATGGGGCATGTACGCTTCCATCGCCGCCAGCTTCGGAATCCGCACAATGAAAGGCTTGAAGAAATGAGCGTCGCACTGAAGCTTCTGCAGGAAAAGGTTGGCGTTGAGCCAGATGGCGCATACGGGCCAAATACGGCGCGTGCAATCACCAAGCACTACGGCTTGTCTCGCGTTAAGGCCGCGCATCTTCTGGGGCAGGCGGGCCACGAGAGCGGCGGGTTTAAGCTGACACGCGAAAACCTAAACTATTCGGTGGAAGCCATGATGCGCGTCTGGCCGTCACGCTTCCCCGACGAGGATAGCGCCAAGCCGTATGCCCGCAACGGCGCTAAGCTGGCCAGCAAGGTGTATGTCGGGCGTATGGGCAATGAGACGCCGGAAGACGCAGCAAAGTTTATCGGACGCGGCTTCCTGCAGCTTACCGGCAAGAACAATTACAAGGCGTTTGCACATGACATGCGCCTACCCGAGGTGCTGACAGATCCATCTCTGGTGGAGGAAGACTACGCGTTTGAAACGGCCATGTGGTTCTTCGACAAGAATGGCCTTTGGAAGATTGCCGGTGAAGGCGTGAACGACGACGCCATCGCCAAAATCACCAAGCGGGTGAACGGCGGGCATCATGGGCTGAAGGATAGAGCGGATCGCACGCGGCAGGCGTGGGATTGGCTGAGATAGCAAACGTGGACGACTGGCGCGTAAAGTAGTATAGTCGTGTAAGCATTGAGGATTTTGATATGACGATCAGCATAACCAAACCCACCGTTGGCGGCAGCGAGAACACGTGGGGGGCAACGGTCAACACGGCGCTTGATGACGTTGTTGACGTTCTAAACGGTGACACCGCAAGCACCCCAGACTTGACCGCTGGATCATGGAAGGTCGGCGGCACGGCTATTACTTCAAATGCGGCAGATTTAAACATTTTATCTGGTGCAGCAGCGGCTGGCGTCACAAGCACTGAGTTTGGGTATTTGGACGGAGTCACCAGCGCAATTCAGACGCAGATCACATCATCACTATTCCCCGCTGGCGGCATTATTCTTTGGAGCGGCTCTACGGCAAGTATCCCAAGCGGTTGGGTCTTGTGTAACGGCAGTAACTCAACGCCAGACCTCAGAGACAGGTTTATCGTTGGCGCTGGATCTAGCTACGCCGTAAACGCGACAGGTGGCGCAAGCTCAGTCACGCTGGCAACAAGCCAGATCCCCGCGCATAATCACAGTGCAAGCTCTAGTTCTTCAACCACAATCCACGATAGCGGTCACAGCCATTCGATTTCTGCTGTTCGTCCTAGTGAAAGCGGAAATACTATTTCGACTAGCGCCGGCGGCACTTCTGTAACTGCATCAACAAACAGCGCCACTACAGGCATCACTGCATCTACGTCTACAAGCACAAGCATTGGCAACACAGGCGGCGGTGGAAGCCACGAGAACAGACCACCGTACTATGCACTAGCCTACATTATGAAGACATAACACATGACCCTCGTACCCCTCGACATCCCCGCTGGATTTTATCGAAACGGCACTGATTTAGAGCAGTCTGGCCGGTGGCGTGATGGCAGCTTGGTGAGATGGCGTGACAACAGCTTACGTCCAATCGGCGGCTGGCAGGAGCGCAAAGCGTCATTCAGCACAAACCCTGTGCGCGGGATGCACACATGGGAATCAAACACCGGCACGGCTTATTTGGCTGGCGGTTCATATAACGAGCTAAAAGCCATGACAGGCGGCGGCACTGTGTATGACATCGCCCCGACCGATTTGGCGACGGGCCGTGAAGACGCGGAGGTTGAGACGGGATACGGTTACGGGTTTTATGGCGACGGGTTTTATGGAACGCCGATACAGCAAAACGAAAACGCTGTGCCAGAGGAAGCCACCACTTGGTCTATCGACAATTTTGGCGAATACCTCGTAGCCTGCTCGAAAGATGACGGACGCCTGCTTGAGTGGCAGCTAGACCCAGCCGCGAAGGCTGCTGTAATTGCAAACGCCCCGACAAGCAATCTGGGCTTGCTGGTCACAGAAGAACGCTTTATCTTCGCGCTGGGCGCGGGCGGCAACCCGCGTACAGTGTCATGGTGTGACCAAGAAAATAACACCCTATGGACACCCGCGTCCACGAACCAAGCTGGCTCGCAGATCCTGCAGACGTCTGGTCAGATAATGCAGGCGATCCGCACCAAGGGGCAGACGCTAATCATCACAGACACAGACTGCCACGCCGCGGTATACGCAGGCCCGCCATTTATTTACTCGTTTAGTAGAGTCGGAACCTCGTGCGGGGCCATATCGCGCAAGTCTGCTGTAGATACGGATCTAGGCGTGTTCTACATGGGCCAGCGCGGGTTCTTCTATTTCGACTCCAACAGCGTGCGCGAGCTTCCATGCGACGTGCATGATTACGTCTTCGGCGACTTCAACCAAGCGCAGCAGTCTAAGGTGTGGGGCTTTACCAACGGACAATTCGGGGAGGTGTGGTGGTTCTACTGCTCCGAAAACAGCACCGAGATAGACAGATATGTGGCTTACGACTACACCGAGCGCCATTGGCTGATCGGCAACTTGGCGCGCACGTCAGGCACAGAGCGTGGCGTTTTCCGCTACCCGTTCATGGCGGGAGAGCAACCCGAAACGGTAAACTATACAGTCACGGTGGTTAATGACGGTGGCAATAAATATGCGATAGCTGGCATCTCTGGATCTGCGCCAGCTTTGACTTTTGTGCGGGGCAACACATATGTGTTTGACCTCTCAGATGCGTCAAACTCTGGGCATCCTTTTGCATTTAGGACAAGCGCAGATGCGTCATACACTACCGGCGTAACGACAACAGGAACGGCTGGGCAAGCTGGAGCCAAGGTTACTATAGTGGTGGCGAGCGATGCGCCAGATAGTTTAAAATATTACTGCACCGTTCACGGCAATTCTATGGGCAACACAATTTCTGTTGGCGGGCCTGTCAGCATTTATGACCACGAAGTCGGGCTAAACGTAGACAGCGGCGCGGTCTTCGCGGAAAGCGGCCCGTTTTCTATTGGCAACGGCGATCAGACTGCGCATGTCACCAAGCTCATTCCAGACGAGGAAACGCAAGGCGACGTAAATGTGACATTTAAGACACGCTTCTACCCAAACGGCGACGAAAGCAGCCACGGGCCGTACACCCCCAACAACCCGACATCTGTCCGCTTCGCTGGGCGCCAAATGCGTATGCGCGTTGAGGGCGCAAAGCTGGCACCGTGGCGCGTTGGCAATATGCGCGTTGATATAAAACCGGCGGGGCGTAGATAATGTCGTCGCCGATACTCCCAGCGATAGGCGAGGATCTGCGCCAATGGGGGCGTGGCCTGACGCGTTATCTGACGCAAAACTTGTACAAGCTGGGCTTTAAGACGCCTGACAGCAGCCCCGCCGAAAACGGCGTCATCTTGTGGGATAACGTAAACGGCTACCCAGTCGTGTCGAAAAATGGAGAGTTCCGGCAGATTGTGCTGGAGGATGGCCACGCTGACTTTATGAAGACGGCTGACGTCACCCCTGCTGCTGCCAACACGGCGTACAAGCTGACATATGACGCGCCGGTCGGCAACGACGGCATCACGCAAGGCACGCCAGCGTCGCGCATTGTGTTTGAGGAAGCGGGCCAATACGTCATATCGTTCTCGGCGCAAATATCATCGACGTCAGCCAGCACGGTTCACTTCTACTTCTGGCCCAGCGTCAACGGAACCAACGTAGCCAACAGCGGCATGACCACTGCGCTGCACCAGAATAACGCCACACTGGTCACGTCACGCACGCAAATATTTACCGTTGCGGCGAATGACTACTTGGAAGTGAACTACATGATAGACAACACGGCGGGTTTCTTAAATTACACCGCAGCGTCTTCGCCTGTGCCAGCGATCCCCGCGTCAACCTTGGCCATTACGAGGCTTCACGGATGATTGATAATGTTGTACAATTTGGCCAAGCGCAGCGGGTGACGGTTCTGCCGATACCTGAGCGAGAAATAGACGACTACATCGACAGAGGCATGGAGCTGCTGGCTCCGGCGATTAGACGGGTTGAACATAACGTCGATCTGGACGATGTAAGAGAAGACATACTGGCCGGCACGTCAATATTGTGGCTGGTTTACCTTGAGGACAAGTTGACCGCAGCGATCACCACATGCGTTGTGAAACACCCTCAACGTAAGAACCTCAAGATAGAATTTATGGGCGGCAAGCACATGCATGTATGGATGAATAAGGCGGTAGATGTTTTGGCGGGGCTGGCCAAGGACGCCAAGCTTGACGCCGTGGAGGCGGATGGCCGTAAGGGCTTTGAAAGATATGTGGACGGCTCTGCGTTTCGTCCGATCTACACACACTATGAGATGGAGTTGCAATAATGGGCAGCACGACGGAAACCAAGCAAGAAAGCACAATGGATCCACTCCAGCAGGAGATAATTGAGGATCTATACGGGCGCACGACAGCAATAGCTGACAGCCCATTCGCTGGATATACCGACCCGCTTGTCGCTGGCATG
>Ga0181396_1000062_pt1 | contig 23583 bp, 12 predicted proteins | sample 19SPOviralmetaG_FD_130125 | JGI IMG/M metagenome (GOLD analysis project Ga0181396, IMG submission 130125) | Marine viral communities from the oligotrophic San Pedro Time Series (SPOT) site, San Pedro Channel, CA, USA - 19 SPOT_SRF_2011-01-11 | ecosystem: Environmental > Aquatic > Marine > Strait...
AATGCTGATAAAATAGCAAATCACTTCTACGAACAAGGCAAAGCAGATGCTATTAGAGATGTTGTAAACAAATCTAATAATACATCTACTGAAGCTAGGAAAGCAGCACCAGTTGAAAGTGCTCGTTTTGGTGCGTATAAAGTCAAATCAGTTTCTGGAGCGGACTCCGCAAAATTGAAAATTAAAAAGTTTAAAAACTAATAAAAATGAGTTTATTACCACAATTTGGGAGTATAGTCCCATCACAAACACAGCAATTACTTGCTACAAACTATTTACAATGGAATAACAACGGCGGAGGCGGTGGAGTTCCTACTAACTTTGCTGATTTTGCTCAGCAGTATTTACCGGAAATTTACGAAGCAGAAGTAGAGCGTTACGGAAACAGAACGTTATCTGGATTTTTAAGAATGGTTGGTGCTGAAATGCCAATGACATCTGATCAAGTTATTTGGTCTGAACAAAACAGATTACACATCTCTTATGCTGGGGCATCTCAAGCTAACGGAGCTGGTACATTATCTGTAATTACTCTTAACCCTGGCGCTGTTGCTGGAGTTAGCAATGTAATTTCAGTAAATGATACTGTTGTTGTTTTAGATCCAGCTACTGGATTAGAAGCTAAAGGTATTGTAGTAGCATCTGTACTTGGTGCAGCTGGAACAATTACTATTCTGTCATTTGCTGGAACAACTTTAACTGCTCAAGGATTTTCTGCGGCTGGTCTTAAAGTATTCGTTTACGGATCTGATTATTCTAAAGGAACTACATTATCTGCTAATGGCGCTGGAAATTCAGCCGCTAGAACCAGCATAGAGCCTGTATTAACACAGTTTTCTAACTCACCAATCATTATTAGAGATCAGTACGTTGTATCTGGATCTGATACTGCGCAAATCGGATGGGTAAATGTAGCGACTGAAGACGGAACTGACGGATACCTATGGTATTTGAAAGCTGAGTCTGAAACACGTTTACGTTTTGAAGATTACTTAGAAATGGCAATGGTAGAAGGTGAATTAAATGCATCTACTCTTAACCCATTAACTCAGCCAGGAACACAAGGTTTATTTGCTGCTATCCAAGATAGAGGTAATGTAGAAACTGGGTTCACAGCTGCTAATGGATTAAATGAATTTGATGCTATCCTTAAAAACCTTGACACTCAAGGAGCAATTGAGGAAAACATGTTATTCTTAAACCGTCAAACTGCTTTAGACTTTGATGATATGCTTGCAGCTATTTCTAGCGGAGCTACTGGAGGTGTTGCTTATGGATTATTTGAAAATTCAGAAGACATGGCACTTAACTTAGGATTCAGCGGATTCCGTAGAGGATCTTACGACTTTTACAAAACAGATTGGAAATACTTAAACGATGCTTCTACACGTGGAGCAATCAACGGAGTTAATTCAATCGAAGGTGTATTAGTACCAGCTGGAACTTCAACTGTTTATGATCAAGTTTTAGGAACTAACATTCGTCGTCCATTCTTACACGTACGATACAGAGCTTCTCAAACTGATGATCGTAGAATGAAATCTTGGTTAACAGGATCTGTTGGAGGCGCTAGTAATTCAACTCTTGATGCAATGGAAGTAAACTTCCTATCTGAAAGATGTTTGATTACTCAAGCGGCTAACAACTTTGTACTATTCAAAGGAATCTAAGGATTTTAATACTAGAGGTGAGGGCCTTCGGGTCCTCCCTTTATTTTTAACTATTTAATTATATTATATTATGGCAAATAAAAAACCAGCAGCTAAAAAAGTTGCACAAGAAGAACAAATTGTAGAAGCAGCCCCAAAAGTGGCTGTTGAAAAACCGGTTGCAGAAGCACCAAAAAAACCAGCAAAACCTAAATGGGAAATTAAAGATAGGCTGTACTACTTAGTAGGTAGACACACCCCTCTTACGTTAACTATTCCAGGTAAGCATACTAGAAAACATGCGCTGCTATATTTTGATGAAGAAACTGGTACACAAAAAGAAATTAGATATGCAACTAACCATGATTCACCTTTCAAAAGCGAACAAGAAGGAGAAGCTACATTAGGACATATTATGTTTAGAGATGGGGATTTACGAGTTCCTAAAACACAACAGAATTTACAAAAACTACTTTCATTATATCATCCGTTAAAAGGAAGAATCTACGAGGAATATGATCCTGTTGAAGAAGCTTATGACGATCTAGAGTTACTTGATTTGCAAACAGATGCAGCAGTGTTTGCTAGAGATATGGATATCGACGATGCTGAAGCTATATTAAGAGTAGAAATGGGTAACGCAGTTAATCAATTGTCCTCTAAAGAAATTAAAAGAGATTTACGATTGTTTGCAAATAACAACCCTGCTTTATTTTTAGAATTAGCACAAGACGAAAATGTAGGGCTTAGAAATGTAGCTATTAAAGCTACAGAGGCTAATATAATTACCTTGTCACAGGATCAAAGAACTTTTTCTTGGACATCTAATGGTAGAAAGCTAATGTCTGTACCTTTTGATGAAAACCCATATTCAGCTATGGCAGCATATTTTAAAACCGATGAAGGAGTTGAAGTATACCGATCTATAGAAAAGAAATTTAATTAGTAGTTTTTAAAAAAAACACGTAATTATATTATAGATGGTGAATTATTATTGACCGGTTTCTTAAGTGAGACCGGTTAATATTTATAACAAAAAAATAAAATGGCAGTAAATGTAGACATAGTTTATAAAACGGTGTTGCTTATTCTTAATAAAGAACAGAGAGGTAACCTATCACCAGACGAATTTAACAAGGTCGCTACGCAAGTGCAACTTGAGATATTTGAAAGTTATTTTGACACATTAAATCAGCAGCTTCGTAGACCAGACAATGATACTGAATATGCGGATCGCATTAAAAATGTAGATCAAGATATTTCTATTTTTAAAGAATACGGAACCACTACTTATGTTGCTCCGGGGAAATACTTTACATTGCCTACTGCATCGGGGGCTAGTGTAGCCACTCAAAGCTTTACAGGAAACGGTACAACTATATCATTTCCATTTACTTCTATAACATCTTCACAGTTAGCAAGCAGTGTAATATCCGTTACTATAAATGGTGTTGTTACAACCGCATACACAATTAGTGGAGCTAATATAATATTTAATACTGTACCTGCGAATAATGCAGTTATAGTCGTTACGGCAACCCCAGAGGACTTTTATAGGCTCGGTACAGTAATATATAAAGACAGCACAGAAGCTCAACTAGTGCAGCGAAACGAGCTTTTATACATAAACACTACACCTTTAGTTGCGCCTACTACTGCATACCCAATATATTTGTATGAAAATCACAAATTGTATGTGTATCCTCAAACTATTACATCGGATGTAACTGTAAGTTATTTAAGAAAACCTTTGGATGTAATTTGGAATTTTACTATTCCTTCAGGGCAAAACTATTATCAGTATAACCCTACTAATTCAGTTGACTTTGAATTATCAAAAACAGAACAGACTAATATTATACTAAAAATATTACTTTACTCTGGAGTTGTAATAAGAGACCCGCAAATAATTAATGTAGCTGCTCAACAAGTTCAACAAGAAGTTCAACGCTCAACATTATAAGATATGCCTATACCTAATGGAGGTTTAATAACCGAAACTAATGAACAATATTACGCTGGTGCCCAGCGATTCTTATCTGATGGGAGCGGAAAAGTAACTACTACATTTAACACAGATTTAGTATTTTCTACTTCAAATACAGCGTTGCCAGAATATGCATTAAATAATTTTCAAATTTACACTAGTGCTAATAACGCTCCAGGAAGTTATACTGAGTACTCTGGAACTTATAACGTTGTAAATAACCAAATAACCTTTACATCAGCACCTGCCGCTAATACGTATATAGTAGTACAGTTGAAATCTTTAGACGGCGGTAACTTTGGCAACAAGCAAGCTATAGGAACAGCTGTTCAAGAAAATTATGGTAGTTATGGTTATACTTCTTTAAACAATATTATAAACGGATTTATAGCTACTTATGTAGGAGAACATAAATTAATACCAGACGTAAAAAGAACAGATGTAATATTCCACGCTAAAAGAGGTTTGCAGGAATTTAGTTATGATACTTTAAGAAGTATTAAGTCCCAAGAATTGACTATACCTCCTAGCTTGAGTGTTATAATACCTCAAGACTATGTGAATTACGTTAATATATCTTATATAGATGCTTTAGGTGTTAAACACCCTATATATCCTGCAAATAATTTGACTATATCTCCTTATGAAGTGCCAATTCAAGATGGAGACGGAGACCCCACTCAAGATTACTTTGGGGACAATTTAGAGGGCACATCCATAACAATGGAAAGATGGGCAGAGGCTAATGATAATTTGCTTAACGGAAATATTAGCGCTAGAGATTATTGGGCTTATTCAGGCTGGCTAACAGGTAACCCAATCTTAGGGGAACGATACGGAAACAACCCTCAGTACACTCAAAGAAACGGTTGGTTTAATATGAACGAAAGAGACGGAACAATAGCTTTTTCTTCTAACCTAAAGGACCGCTTAATCGTGCTGGAATATATTTCAGATGGGTTAGCTTACGAATTAGATTCAAGAATCCCTAAGATGGCTGAAGAAGCATTATATGCTCATATATTATATTCTATATTAGCTTCTAGAATTAATCAGCCTGAGTACGTTGTACAAAGATTAAAAAGAGACAGATCGGCTAAACTAAGAAATGCAAAAATAAGATTATCAAATGTTAAGCTTGAAGAGATTGTTCAAGTAATGAGAGGTAAATCTAAATGGATTAAATCATAATTAAATGGCTCAACAAATAAAAAACACATTTCTAAAGTCTAAGATGAATAAAGATCTTGACGATAGAATATTGCCTAACGGTGAATATAGAGATGCTCGGAATATATCTGTTGGTAGATCCGAAGATGACGACGTTGGCGCCTTAGAAAATATAATAGGCAATAATTTAGTTTCAGGAACAGATATTGGCAATGGGCTTACTATAATAGGTATAAAAAATAGCAACTCTACGGATCAAATATTTGTTTTTCTAACAGATTATACTGATCCAAACCCTAATAGCCCTACAGATGCTCCATCTACCTCTAAACACTACATTTATGTCTATAACAATACTTCAGGAGATTATACCCTTTTAGTCCAAGGAGAATTTTTAAATTTTTCTACAACAAATAGAATAATAGGTATAAACTTAATTGAAAATCTATTATTTTGGACAGACAATAGAAACCAGCCACGTAAAATAAATATTGCTTTATTTACGAGCAATACTAATGGAGGAAGGTCTTCAAGTACTTCTACACAAGAATATTACACACAAGAACATCAAATTTCTGTAGCAAAGTATAGTCCTTATCAGGCCATACAGTTGTACAATAGAATAGATTTAGTAGTTAACACATCCACAACAACGTATTTTCAGGTAGCTGGAAATCAAGTTTCAGCATTAACTCCATTTATAGGAGCAGCCGTTGTTTCTGCTGAACAAGGTACAGCTATAACAGGGCTAAATCATATAAAGGTAACAAATGTAGCTTTACAGGGCAGTAATACTAGAATTACCGTTTCTCCTAGTTTTGGAACAGCTTTGACTGCTAATACTTACGTTTCTTTAATTATTTCCACTATGACCAATAAGACTGGCGATTCAGATTGGCCAGGGGATCCAGACTACTTAGAAGATAGATTCGTTAGATTTAGTTATAGATTTAAGTATGACGATAACGAGTATTCTTTAATGGCGCCTTTTACTCAGATTGCTTATATACCAAAGCAAAATGGATATTTTTTAAATGGTGATGAAGATGCAGCATATCAATCTACTATAGTTAATTTTATGGAAAACCAAGTTCAGAATATAGGACTAGTTATTCCATTGCCAACTAATGCTAATAGAATAGTACGCGATTATAAAATAAATGAATTAGAAATATTATTTAGAGAGAGTGATTCTGTAGCGGTTAAAGTTTTAGAAAGTATAACTGCTGGCGAAATATCAGGGGCTAGTGGCAACAATAATTATTATACATACGATTATCAATCAAGAAAACCTTACAAGACCCTGCCAGAAGCTCAAACGGTTCGTGTTTATGACAAAGTGCCCGTAAGAGCGTTCTCTCAAGAAAGTTCTGGTAATAGAATTATATACGGTAACTATAGAGATCAGCACACTCCGCCTACAAATATAAATTATAACTGTAGAATATCACAAAAAAGTAGTACAGGCAAATATAATAATTGGATTGAATACCCTAATCATTCGGTTAAAAGAAATAGAAATTATCAAGTAGGATTTGTTTTAGCAGATAAATTCGGAAGACAATCTCCTGTTTTATTATCTTCTGTGGATAATGGAATAACTAGCGGCGGACAATTTTATTTTGGATCGACAATATATAGCCCTTACGATATAGCCGCTACAGATACAAGTGTTAAAGATTGGTTTGGAGACGCTATAATGGTATTAGTAAATTCAGAAATATCTTCAACTAGAAATTTGTCAGAAGGAACGCCTGGACTATACGCTGTGAAGCAAAATGCAACAACATCTACTGCAGAAGGTTATGCCACAACTAGTAGCATAATAGTAGATGATGATACTTATACTTTTAAATTAGACGAAAATAATTTTGCAAACAATAATAATATACCGAGAATAGGAGACTATTTAAGAGGAGCTTACGAAGATTTTGTTAAGGTAACAAATATTGTAGAAACAAACCCTGCACAAAATTTGTATGAAGTTACTACTACAGGTAGAGTAAACGACGTTTACCTTCGGGCTGATAATTTACCTTCTAATACCGCCGATTTAAAATTTGCATATACCATAAATGATTTGGGTTGGTATAGTTATAAAATAGTTGTAAAACAAACCGAGCAAGATTATTACAATGTATATCTGCCTGGAATACTTAATGGATACCCTGGGCAGTCCGGGGCTGTTAACCCATCTGGCTCTGATACACCTGGTGGAATTGACAATGGTTTATTCCCTACAGATGAAACAAATCTCACTGCGTTTACAGTATTATTTAACGATAACATTAATAAAATACCCAGAGATTTAGCTGAGGTAGGGCCTGATCAAAAACAATATAGGAGTTCAGTTACTTTATTTGGTAGGGTAACTAATTTAATGACTACATCGAGTACCTCTCCGCCGTTTGCAAATTCAACGCCTTACAACAGTCAATATTATGCTAGAATTAATTCGGAAGGCAAAACGGCAATATCGCATACATCGACAGCTATAGCTAGGGCTAAAGAAGTAAATATGGGGTATGCAGATTTATCAAATGATTTTCAAGCAAGTGGCTCCACAAAAACAATTACTGGGGGAGGAAAAGGAGATGAAGTTTTTTATCAAATAGATACTAACCCATTAATTACTAGAATTTCTACAGTGGATAAGCCTATAGGGGCTACTGCGTTAAATGAAATATCAACTTCGAGCAACAATAATGTTCCTACAGGGACTGCTAACATGCTGCCTTATTTGGCAATATACGAAACAGAACCCGTAGAATCATTGCTTGATATCTACTGGGAAACAGCTAGCGAGGGATTAATAGTAGACTTAAACGCGGATGTTCTTTCCGGATCGGGGGGAGCTACTTCATTTAAAGATGTAACTTGGGTTTTTGATGAAACTACTGCTGCTGGAACTTTTGTAACTACATCGTTTTTTGAACCAGTTAATGTGGAAGGGGAGGTTTATTCCAATCCCACGACCGCTGAGTTGATATCTCAATTTAATAGCAATGGAAATTCTGTGGAGCTATTTGAATTGTTTTCAGGAACAGGGTCTAATGCAGGCGAATATAAAATAAAGTATATAGGCGACAACCCAATGGTATTTGGCGCTGAAAGTCGTACATTAGACGTTTATTCGTTTATCATAAGAGTCACTACAAGTGACGGTGATGTTAGCGATCTGACTCTAGCTGGTCAAATAGAAGGTTTTGGTGCTTTAAAAAATATAGCTCCTACATACACACGAATATCTAACTTTCCCACTACAAAAGATACAAGGATAATTCTTCCTGCTTTAGGTGCTACTGGAAAATGGGCAACAGCAAATCCTAAAAATGGTAGTGGCTACACGGCACAAAATAGATCTCAACTTGAGTATACTATTACCGGAGGCACATACCCAGATAATTGGGAAATGGATAAATATAATGGTGAAATTACACAAGCGATTGCAGGTGATGGTAATTTTGAAGGTAATCCAAATGGAACATATACTGTAGACATTACTGTAACAGATGCGAATGGCGTTACGTTCCCGTCAACGGGGTCTAATGATTATAAACAACGTAGTGTAACACGTACTACATCTATAACTATAGGTTATGCCTCTGTTAATGCATCAGCAAAAAGCGGAACTTGTACTGTTAACCCTAATCCATCCGCACCTACTTCCGATGTTATTGTAGCCAATACCACACCTGTTACGGGATTGTGGTATATAACGGCGGGCAATACTTCTACATATCTTGATTTTAATAACTTTTATACAACTTACGGTATAACTGCTAACGATAAAATTAGAATTGGTACTGGGGCGCATGAAAGTGGAACTTTAACAATTACCGCTAATTTTAAACAAGAAAATTTACAAACACAAGCAATAGCTAGTAAATTTAAGCTTACTAATGTCCATTATTATTATAGAACTGTAGATACAAGTGGTAACCCTATCGGCACTTGGCAATTTATACCAAGAAGTGGTGAATTTAATAGATCAGGAATTAGTGAAAAAATAACAGCGCCTAGTTATAATGACCCTAAATACTTTGTTGGACCATTTGAGGTTAGCGGAGGAGCTATTAGTCAAGGCGATAGTAAATGGCTGCAGCTTGTGAGGGCTTTTAATTTCTTACAAATAACAGAAGGCCAAAACGTAGCAAGTGTTGAGTATGCTTTTGTAATAGAAGGTTTACAGCGAACAGCTGGAAACAACGATCAACCTATTGCTGGATGGATCAATGCCGATGATTTACACTACCCTGCTTGTATTCCGTGGCAAGGCGCTAATATAGCTTCGTCCTCTTATAATGGGACCAATAAAGAATACCGATATTTTAGATCAGCTCCAGGAGGCACTAGTCCTAATATAGCGCAGCCTAGTTCAGGTAACGTGTTATATGCTGAAACTCCTTTCGGAGAATATGTCGATCAATTTTATACAGACTCAGCTATGCAAAATGCTTATTTACCAGGAATTAACCCAGCATTTGTAAGTTTTAAACTTGATCTAAACTACGGCACAAGTGGAATAGGAGTTCTTAAAGATTATTTAGGATTTGCAATAGGAGATATGACTTGGTCAACTCAATTAAATAGTTCTGATGGCGTTAGAGCGCAGAATAGTGGGCCTACTGTGGGTGTAAATACAACACCTACATTTTTAAATTATTCCGCAGAGGGGCCAAATAACGCAGCAGGTTTAAGTAGAATAAATACCACACAATAAACATGGCAGCAAACATAGAACTTAAATACTTTAATACATTCTGGTTAAAAAAAATCAAGACAATAACTGATGTTGTTCCAGGTAAAACAGGTATAACATTTCAAAGTCGATCTGGTCCTGTTTTTACGGTGTCCCCGGGCGTTACGGAAACTCAGGCTAATGTAGGGCAAGAAATAACCATGAGCTGGACTTTTTCGGGAACAGACTACACATTTTCTACTACAATCGTTAGCCGAGGTTCTGGAACTGTTACTGCTTTTACTGTTGCTGCAGTACCCTCTACGCCAATTACAGCTGGAACTCCTATAGTTTTTGGTAAAATAATAAATTTTGACAACATACCACAAGCTTATGCTTCTACTCCGGCTAGTGATTGGCTTATAGAAGAATCAAGAATACGAGGAGGATACAACAATACGTCGGTAGACTTTGGAGTTAAAGCTTATTTAGTAGAAGACGAACCTAAGCAATCTCATAAGTTTAGTGGCTTAATACATTCAGGTGTATTTAACTCTAGAACTGGTTTTAACGCAACTAATCAGTTTAGTGTAGGTGAAGATATAACAAGGACTATAGATCCAGCTAATGGTTCTATACAGCGTTTATATGCAGAAGATACTAACCTTATTATATTCCAAGAAAATAAAGTAAGTAAGTCTTTAATAGATAAAGACGCTATATATTCAGCGGAAGGGAATGCCAGCATTACGAGCCGTAATTTAGTTATAGGCCAGAATGTAGCTTATGCAGGAGAATACGGAATTAGTAAAGATCCTGAATCTTTTGCTGTTAATGGTTACAGAAAATATTTTACGGATAAAGATCAAAACGTAGTATGTAGACTATCAATGGATGGCATTACCGTAATATCAAACTACGGTATGACGGATTTCTTTAGAGATAAATTGTCTAAAGCAACATCTGGCAAAATTATAGGAGGATGGGATGCTCATAATAAACAATATGTTTTATGTATGTCGGGACCAAACTTAGATGAAAGCTCAGAACCTATTCAATCTTTTGTAACGTTATCTTTCGACGATAAAGTAAAAGGTTGGACTAGTCTTTTTGATTACAATCCTAATCAAATAATAAGTTTAAATAACGATTATTTTACAACTAATTCAGGTAAGCTATACCAACATTATACGTTAGCGCCTAACGCATCGGACAGAGCAGTATTTTACGGAACTAGATATAACTCCAATGTAACTTTTATATTCAACGGAGCACCTTCTACGGTTAAAAACTTTCAAACTATAAACTACGAAGGCGATAGCGGGTGGAGAATGAATAGCTTTACGACTAATACGGATACAGCTTTACCAATAACTGAATCAGTTTTTGCAACTACACTGGAACAAATGCAAAATGCATTGCTAATAAATAGGTTCAAAGTAAAAGAAGACAAGTACTATGCTGATCTAGTTAACAGTACTCCGTCTCAAAGCGGGGAAGTTGTTTGGGGCGCTTCATCTTCCGGCTTAAAGGGATTCTTTGGTGAAGTAAAAATGGAAATAAATAATGCAGGAGCAGGTAAAAAAGAATTATTTGCAGTAAGCACAGGGTTTGTGCAATCATCTTAAATTGAATTAAATGAATAATGAATTATCAATCAATTTTATAAAACAATTAGAAGCATTACAGAATGTGCTTATAGAAAGCAATGACGAAGAGGTTTATGGAGACGGTAAAAGTTTAGTCAACAACGAAGAGTTTCCAATAACAAATAATTTTACCGACGGGTTATATATGCGCCAAATGAAAATGAAAGCTGATACCATGGTTATAAGTGCTATACACCATACAAATCATTTTTGGTTTTTATTGTCCGGCAAAGTTATAGTACAAGCAGACAACGAAACTGTTGAGCACATAGCTCCCTGCTGGTCGTACTCCTTAAAAGGAACCAAAAGATTAATAAAATGTGTAGAAGATTGTATTTGGATAAACGTAATAGCTAATCCTTCTAACAATACAGATATGAAAAAAGTTGAAAATGAATTTTTTTCCATTACAATGGAAGAATATAATAAAAAAGAAAAATTATGTCAGGAATAGCAATGGGAATTGGAGCTGCCGTATCTATAGTAGGTGGTATAATAGGTAACTCTAAAGCTAAAAAAGCAGCAAAGCGAGCTGCTCAGGAAAGAGACAGGATTAACAAAAAAATAAATGCTTTTGAAAGAAATAGACAAGCGGTTATAAATCCTTACAGTGATGTTAAATCGTTAGCTGGTTTAGCTACTGATCTTAGTAGCGAAATGTCAAATCCTTATGCTACTTTAGGGGTAGCTACTAGCGCGGCTGAAATACAAATGGAACAAACTGATTTAGCTTTAGCTGCAACATTAGATACATTACAAGCTACAGGAGCAAGTGCCGGCGGCGCAACAGCTTTAGCTAATGCAGCAGCTCGTAGTAAAAAAGAGGTGTCTGCTAATATAGAACAGCAAGAAGCTCAGAATGAAAAGCTTGCTGCTCAAGGAGAAGCGGATCTGCAAACTAAACAAATTGCTGAAAAAGCAAGAATACAAGGAATACAAATATCTGAAGGAGGTAGAGAACAAGTGGCTCAGGCCCAAGGAGAAGCGTTTAAGTTTGAAGCTCAAGAAGGACGAGACCAAGCAACTCTTGATAGAATGGCTGCAGGGCTTACTCAACAGGAAGCTAACATAGCTAATGCAAACCAAGCAGCTGCCGCTAGTACATCAGCTGCAATATCTAGTATTGGAAATATTGCATCAGCAGGAATTGGACAATTGGGCCCGCAGTAAAAAATTAAAACACCGTAAAGAAAATAGGCATGAGTTATAGAAATCCACAAATAATACAAGACAGGTCTGGCGAAATACTAGCTGAAGGCATAAAGAGCTTCGGAGCTTCCATAGCTCAGGGTATTACCGTAAGAGGAGAAAGATTACGAGAAGAAAGAGAAAAAAGAGAGTTAGAAAATAAGCAGTTTAATAAAGATCTAATATCACTATCTAATGCTAAGGCTGAAGACGCAGCATTATTTAATGAGGGTATAAAAGGTGTAGGAGAGTCTATGCGCCAAGAACTATTAAAAGCCAATGAAGCCTCTTTGCAAAGAATTTACGAAATAAAAAAATTACAACTGTCTGGTAATGTAGATCCGGCTTTATCCGACGAGCTGGCAAGGGAAAAAATGAAAATACAAGGATATAATGAAATGGCTGAAACGGGTATTGCACAAACAGCAGTGTTAACAGATCTTGTAGAAAACTGGGACGAAGGAGGTTCAACAATATTTTTAAACAACGGTCCTGACGGAACTGATGCGGAATACAAAGCTTTTGCTTTTGGTTTTGGCGGACATAAAGATTATGAATCAGGATTTAGATGGGAAGATGGCGAGATGGTTGCTTTTGCTAAGAAAAAAGGAGAAGGTAATCAAGAATATGTAATACCTAGATCTAGCTTTACACAGAGAATGAATTCGTTAACTAGGGAAATGGACAATATGCAAGTCAATGTTTCTGACGAAGTAGGCAGCAAGGTCTTTGATGAGGGAGGTGCAGGAAGTAATTTTAATGACTCTATAAAAACACGTAGCGAATATTCGTACCAAACACAAGAAGGTACGGGCAAAACTATGAAGGTTCAAACAATGTTCATTGATAACACTGCAAAAATGGATGAAATACGTAACCAAACAATTAACGATGTAAAAGCTAGCTTAGATGGGGTTGATGGAAACAAGCAAGAACTTAATCACTATTTAGATAGTGTAGCAGCTACACGAACTGTAGATGGCAAAGAAGAGGTGGTTGATGCGGATGATTGGTTGAGCATGACAGAAGAAGAAAAATCCGCTCTTGCAAAAAAAGTGGGGGATACTTTATTTTTTAATAGAACAAAATTAGAAGAAAAAGACGGCCAATATTTTAAAGTATTAGAGTCTAAACCTGTAGATGACCAAAAAGAAAGTTATGATTACATACTTAATAAATTTGAATCTAAAGAATTTAATGACAATAAAGAATGGGCTTCCGAGGTTAGTACTTTAATGGGCTATGGAGACGATGAGAAGTTTGAACTTCAAGCAGATGGTAGCTTTAAGGTGGAAAACAAAGAACGGGAAGAACCTGATTACAGCGGAATAACAGGAAATCCAGAAGAGAGGGAAAGGAAAAAAGCTGAAAGAAAAGCAAATGCCCCTTTTAAAACTAAGATTATAAACATTGACAGAAGAACATTGACTAATAGATTAATGAAAGGTGCAGGCTTGTCTTACGCGGATGCTGATAAACTGGCAGCGAAAATAATGAAAAAGAAAAAAACAAATTAAATAATTAAATATGTATAAATACCGAATAGGCAAAAAAGAAGTTGTATTTAATTCCCCAGAAGAAAGAGAAAAAGGATTAGCAGAAGCTGAGGCAGCAGGGTTAACCATAGAGCTTATATACGATCACAGTGAAGAAACTGGTGATGGTTCTTTTAATATAAAAGATGATTGGGAAACTGATGATTTTACAACCGGTAAAGATTTAGATAAGGTTTTTCAAACAGATGCTGCAGAGGGTGCGGATGTGGTGTCAGAAACTACAGCACAAGATACGGAATTATCCTTGGAGGATGGTTCTTCGGTATCAATAGAGCCTCTTGAAGGTGATGATTTAGCAGTTATAGAGGGATCAGACCCTATTACTGAAACTATAAAGTTTGCTAGTCTTCCTGAAGAGGTTAAAAAAGAAACAAGATTCCAAGCGGGGATAGCTAACACCATTGCAAAAACTTTCGTGGAAAGAGATGTTTTCCAATTAGAAGATAAATTACCTGGTCAAAATGTAAGCGAGATGGATAAAGAGGGTAAGCTAACTATGCTAACTTCCGAAGCTATCAACAATTATTTTGCAAGTCAGCCAGGCGAAACTTTATTAGACAACGAACAAATAGATGCAATAGCTTTTAATATTGTAAACGATTTAAAGCAAGCTGAAATAGCCGAAATAAATAATAAAAGCAGTATAGCTGCTAAAAGACTAAAAGATCCAGACGCTTTTGTAGCTACTTCTATTAATAATAGCTTTGATAAAATGACTAAGCCTCAGCAAGAGCTTATAGTTGCTAGACAAAATCTTGCAAATGCTAATAAAATATTTGAAGGCGAAGATTATAAACAAAGAATGGCTAATGCTCAAAATATAATAGATCTTGAGGAAAAAGTAAGTGTTGCTAGAGACAATTATAAAAAGGGAGCCACCGGTCTTTCGGATATTAACACTGGAAAACAATTAACGCGGCCAGAGCTTATTCAATATGAGTTAGAGGGCAAAGAAACAGCAGATTATTCTGATGAAATAAAAGATTTAATAAAATCTTTACCTACTACTAGCGAAAAGCTAAAATCTTCATGGATAGGAAATACTATTGAAATTCAAGAACTTAATGAAGAACTACAAAATAAAGTAACATTAGTTTCAAAGCCCGGCAGAGGCGATGGTATACAGCGAGAGTATACTTTTGAACAACTAATGAAGCTCAGAAACGCAGGTACAGACTTAGAAATATTCGATGTAGCCGTAGGAGAAGATGAGCAGTTAGCTCAAAGCATTAGCAACGATATGTTTGACAATTACAATAATCGTCGTAGAGCTCTTAATATAAAACAACAAGCTTTAGACGAACTGTATTTGTACGACATTGACCCTGGATCTGTTGAAAAAAAAGGTACTGGTTTACTTTCACAGTTTGAAAAAACAGCTTTAAAAGCTACCTTTGGAGATGTTATTGAAGATATTTACCCTCAAACGCAGAGGGATTTATTAGATGTTACAGAAAATGTATTTTCGGATTTAGGCATAGAGACAACTGAAGCTCAAAAAAAGAATTTTGAAAGAACTTTTGGAATGCAAGTTGCAGAAGGGGTTGGTTATTTTGTACCTGAATTGGCTAAGTTTGCTGTAGCTAACGCAATAACCGGAGGTGTTTTAGGAACTGCTAAAACAATGGTACAAACTGCTAATGGTTGGAAAGCTATTACTTGGGCTAATAGAATAAATCAATTAAAAAGAAGTGGAAGTACTTTAAATAAAGCAAAAGGCTTAGTGTTCGATGCTATCGTTGAAGAGATTAAATTTAAAGGAGTAACCGGTGGTGAATCTGCCACTGGAGCTGGGGCTGGTTTTGCATTAGGCGGAGCCGGGTTTAGAGCGTTGCCTTTTAAATTAAGCCCTAAAGTATTAAGCTATAGAAACCAAGCTGTAATAAACCCTATATTTAATAAAGTTGTAGGCGGCGGAATTGGTGGTGCTACATCTTCAGAGGTTGCTTTAGTTGTTGAGGATATGTACAAAGCAGCTACTACCGATAAAGATTTACTTAACCTACTTAAGAAAAGTTTTGTAGAAGATGCTGATGGCAACGATGTAGACGTTTTAGAAAGATACTTTGTTAATGCTGCTGTATTTTCTGCTATAGGGGTTACTCACATGAGACCTAAAGATATTAGAAAAATATCTACTGTTAGAAACCTTAATAATCAATATAACGGCAAACTAGACCTAGAAAACGCTATTAGAAAAAAAAATAAGGCTAAAGGCAAAATTATAGAAAAAGAAATGTCTGAGGTTGAGTATAATAATCTTATAGATAAAATTTTTCAAACGGAAAGTATTTTAGCAGTAGCTGATAAAGGTTATAATGAATTAGATTTATCTAAAATTAGAGAGCAAAGAGATGACGCTCAAAATTGGTTAAGTACAGATCCTAGCAAAAGAAGCGATGCTTTTACAGATTCCGCTCAAGCTAGAGCCGTTATAAATAAGTACGATCAGTCCATTACTAGAGTAAGATCTGTTATCAATAAAACATTAGAAAACGTTGAAGAGTCTAATATTCTTGGTAATGATTTTAAATACAAGGTTGTAGACACCCTTCCTGAAGGAGACAAAGGATTATTTCTTCCAAAGTCAAATGAAATTATAATAAATTTAAGCGAGTTTAAAGCGGGTGTTACTGAACATGAAATTAACCATGCTATCATTAATAAGCTCATAACATCTAATTCTGAGTTAGCTATAGGACTAAGAAAAATAATAGAAGCCGATGTATCCGCTAAGCTAAAGGGAATAGAATTTAAGCTAGGAGAAGAAGACTTAGAATTAAGCGAATGGATAGATAAAACTCATGCGGATAAAGACGAAAGAGGTAAAGCAGACGAGTATATATCATACCTAACTGAAATGTTTAATAACCCCAAATACCGAGAAAAACTTATTGATACTGGTGTTATAAGCGATTTAAAAAATTCTATTAGCACTGTAATGGAAAACTTTGGAATGAAACGGGGGAGCGTAGCAGATCGTATAAATTTAAATGAAAATAATCTAAATAGAGCTAGCGATATTCTTGCATTTTTTGACCAACTAAGTAATGGAGGCAAAAAAGCCAGTAACTGGAGAAGTAAATTTGATACTTACAATTTATTAGCCACTGATATTAAAAATTTAGAATTAGTAGATATTCCTACGGGTAAAAAAGTAGAGAGCATAGAAAAAGGGGTTGAAGAAGTTATGAAATCTAGTAGCATGAAAGAAGCTACCGAAGATTTTAAAAACAAAAACTTAGCTAAAAGAAATGCTGAATTTGAAAAAATGAAAGCAGAAGGCCAAGATGCTACGTCTATAGGGTTTAATATTGGACTTAAGTTTCAAGATATAGCTAATAAAACAATGGAATCTTATTTGAGGGCTAAAGATCTTAATATTAATGCTGATACCAAATATGATATTGTTGCGGATTTAATGTATGAAGCAATACCAAAAGCTGTTAATGCTTATGTAGAAGGGCAAAGATTTATAGACTACGTTAAAGAAAACAATCTTTCTAAAGAAGAAGCAGCTGTTGAATTTAAAAATAGAAACCTTCGAGAAACTTCCGGAACTGAAAGATTTGAGCGTCTATATGGAATGGCTAAAGGTGAAGTTAAGCAAGCAACTATTACTTCATACCTTTTAGGAAATTTAACTAATCAATTAATAGGTGTTTTTAAAATGCCTAAATACGAAGGTATATTTAAAAATGTTTCTTTTGATGCTCAGAAAGTTGATAAACTACAAGCTGAAGGTGAGCTGGATATTCCGGTGTCAGAGCAAGGGTTTGTAGACACATCTTCCCCTGTTAAAAATGTGCAAAGAACTAGGAAATCTGCTGAAAGCATGCTTGGCTTATCTGAAAAAACTATAAACACCGTAAATAAAGTAGTTGAAAACATAACTAAAAAGCCAATTACGGACATTGACGCTAAAAGCAAAGGAGATATTGACATGGGTCCTGGCGGTAAAGTTAATATAGTTATGCTAGATAATAATAGAGCTCGTGTAACATATCCAGATGGCAAGAAAGAAATAATGCTGGGTGCTCGTTCTCCATTAAATATTATTAAAAAAATAATAAAAAAGTTTAGATCTGAAGCTTTCCAAAAGCTTCGGGCACCGAAAGCAACAGAAGCAGAAAAAATTAAAGCTCAAGAAGAGTTTAATGTGTATAGCAAGCTTACCGATTCGCCTCCTAAGTTTGTTAAAGAAAAGATATTAAAAACAGAATTAGGCTTAGCTGTTGAAAAAGGAATATATGAAGAAATATCTAAAGACGAGGGGGAGTTAGGCACTACAGAATATCAAGGTTTTATTGATAGATCATTTCCATTATTTAAAACTTATTTAAGTCAAAGAGCTATTAATAAAAGATTTCCAGATTTTAAAGAACCTTTGTTAGGGCCTGATGGAAAACAAGTAAGAGCTAAAACAGCAGCTGGAGCTCCATTGTTTCTTAAGAAAAATATAAAACTAGCGGAATGGAGAAAATATTTCACAGGTAAAGATAGTCCGGATTTACAGCTTAGAAGAACATCGTTACTAGAAGCGCTTTCTAGAGAGTTAGGTTTTGATAGGGTTATGGAAATAACTATAGATGAAGGACTTAGAAAACAATTAGAAAATGATCAAATAGCAGTTAATAACGAATTAGATAATTCTTACGTAGCTTTATTCCAAAAAGCAGTTGACAGAGGTGAAGCAAATGGAGGTGCTATGGCTTCTAAAGCTCTTATAGAAAGCTCTAAAGGGTCTGGTAAAGACTTAAAGGAACTTAAAAAACAATGGTTAACCATATTCGTTCCTGGAGAAATAGTTGACAAAGAAAAGTTGAAAAAAGAAAGACCCAACGACTATGAGCTTTTAGCAGATATAATTTCCAGAGTTAATGGGTTTGGTCTAGTTGAAATTCAAAAAGAGGGAGCGAAGTTAAGGGATCAAGGTGTAGGAGATTCAATAAATATTGAAGGAATTGAAACAAATCCCAATAAAACAATGTCCACCCGAACTAAAAGCGAAAGAGAATCCTTAGGTGAATCTATGGTTATGTTTGATAAATTAGCATCTTCATTTGTTACTGAAGCATCTACTAGTCAAACCAGCGAGGTAAAAAGATTGTTATCTAATATGTTTGGATTTACCAGTCGTATAAGTCCGGAAGGCGAACCTGTTAATGCTAATGAGTACGAAAGTATAATAAAAAACAATAAAGGTATAGCTGAAACAATGGAAGCCAGTCCGCAACTAAAAGAAGCTTGGACTAAGGCAGAGATATTATTAAAAGAAACTTCTTTATTAGGAGAGAACGCCAAAGGAAAAAAAGATATAAATGAAGATTTTTTAACAACTACTTTTAACAGAAATATTGATGCATTTATAAACAAATTTAACGAAATACAAGCATTACCTAAATTAAAAGGAGAGGGAGAAGTTCAAGCTATAAACAGAAGAATTAAACTTTTAGATAAATATGCTAAAACCCCTGAAGGAAAAGTTGCGATTAAAGATATACAATTTAAAGATGCTTTATTAGAGGCTTCATTGTTAACCTTTGGAGAAATGTTTAATTTTGGTAGCAAGTCACAAAAAGCTAAAGTTGCCGATTTACTTGCTTCTACTCTGTTAAACAACGATGGCGTAGGCTTTAGAGCATTTTCGTCACAAAAATACTTTGCTTTTACAGCCGAAGCTTCTTTAAAAAGAGCTAAAAACGAACATTTAGATCCTAAGCAAAAGTTTGGTGTTAGGGTTATGGACGCTTTTATAAAAGGTGATTTGTCAAATCCTGAAGCTGTTAAAGCATTAACCTCTGGATATAACAGTTTATACGGATCTGAAAGATATCAAAAAATAGCAGACAGTCGAATTGGAGCTGTAAGATCTTTACCTAGCTATAAAAAAATGATAGCAGCTACGGCTAAGCCTACTAAAAAAGATGCTAGAAGGGTAAAGAAAATGATAGATGGAAAACTAACATCTAAGGACCTAGATGCACTATCTAGAATATATGATATAACTACAGGAAAAAGTGCGTTAGAAGAGCTTATGTCAGACACAGCGGCTAATTTAAACGCTTCAATCATAAAGGCTGAGTCTAGTGCTTTCAAAACCAATGCAAAACTTTTTAAATCCGGTAAAATGGAGGAGTCTAATAACCTTTCTACCAAACAACAACTGGATCAATTAGAAAGTAAAATAGATAGAAAAAGACTTCAGATAACTGATGAAAAAACAGGTGAAGTAAGATTTGAAGGAGACAAAGAATATAAAACTAGAATGGAAGAACTGGAAGCTACTTCTCCTGAATTATTCTTACCTAAGGAGCTTGCCGGAATGATAGAAAGGAAAGGCGGCGTGAAGGCAGATGAAGAAATATCGGATTCTAAAGCTTTTATGGAAGGTAAGAAAAGACGAGATGATTTATTTTTACCATCTAATTCTGAAGATCTTCAAGGTTTACTATATAAAGTTTATGGTAAAGGCAAGCAAGGAGAAGAGGATATGGCTTTTATGAAAGAACATATACTTAGACCATTGACTAGAGCTGAGAACGATTTAAGTGTTTATAGAATGAATCTAGTAGTAGACTATAAAACACTTGAAGCTAAAATGAAGGAGCTTGGAAATAATAAAGCTGAAAGAGAGGCGGTTAAAAGAGTAGAAAAACTTGGGTATAACATTGACCAAGCAGTAAGAGTTTATATATGGAATAGGTTGAACGAAAAAATTCCTGGTATTTCAGAGGTTGAGGTTGCACAATTAGCAGGGGCAGTTCATAACTCAGAAAGACTTCAGGCTTATGCTAAAGGTATAATGAACATAACAAAAACATCTGATAAATATCCTAAACCTACAGCGAACTGGTTTAGAAGTAATGTTCAGTATGATTTATTTACTTATGCTACCGATGGTGTACGTGCCGATTTCTTAGCTCCTTGGCAAGCTAATGTGGATGCCATGTTTGACAAACAAAACCTGAATAAGTTAGAGGCTAGGTTTGGAGGCAAGTATGTGTATAATCTTAAACAGATGCTTAAAAGAATTGAGCGTGGTAAATCAAGGCCCGAAAGTACTAATGAATCTTTTAACAAAGCTTTAAACTATGTTAACGGATCTGTAGCTACTATTATGTTTTTAAACATGCGATCCGCAGCTTTACAAACTATATCTGCGGCTAACTATGTCAACTGGACAGATAACAATCCTGTTGCTATAGGTAAAGTCATCGCGGAAAACCCTGCTGAATTTATAAGAGTTGCTAAAAAAATATGGAGCTCCGATGCACTTAAAGATAGAAGATCCGGACTTAGAATAAATGTAGAAGAAGCTGAAATGGCTAAAGCTATAAACCAAGGGGGCAGAACAAATCTTCAGGGTTTATGGGATACTATGGTTAAAGTAGGGTTTAAACCTACTCAAATGGCAGATAGTTTTGCTATTGTAACAGGAGGTACTCCTTTTTACATGAACAGAATGAAAACTTATGAAAAGCAGGGGTTAAGTAAAAGTGAAGCAGAAAACAAAGCTTTTGAAGACTTTTTAGATGTCACTCAAGAAGGACAACAATCATCACAAATGGACCGTGTTTCTAATATACAAACAGGTTTAATGGGTAGGTTAGTATTTTCATTTAACAATACACCTTTTCAAATGTCAAGAATACAAAAGAAAGCTGCTCTTGATTTAGTGAATAGAAGAGGTAGTGATCGTGCTAATGCGTCAAGACTAGCTTATTATGCTTTCATGCAAAGTACTTTGTTTTACGGATTGCAGCAAGGATTTTATGCAACACTTATGTCTGACGACGATGACAAATTAACCGAAAAACAACAAGAAGAAAAGTATAAAGACTTTGAAAAAAGAGTGGATAAACTAGGTAAAAGTGTATTTCAAGGAATACTAACTGGCTCTGGACTACCTGGAAAAGTTGTAACAACTTTGTATAATACTGTAGACAAAGCAATCGAAGAATATGATAAAGGTTATCAGGGTAAAGACTTTTTTCCTATATTAAATCAAGCCTTGTCTATATCTCCAACTCTTGGTAGTAAAGCTAGTAGGTTAGGTAGAAACTGGGAAAGTTTAATATACACTGATTTCACTAAAAAAGGTAGAGAAATTAGAAATACTTATAGTGATTTTGATCCTAGAAATCCTAATGCTAAAGCTTACTTATCTATGTTTGGAACTCTAACTAATATACCTTTAGATAGAATTGTTACTAAAATGGAAAATATTCAAGGAGTTCTTGATGACCAATCCTCTGGTTGGGAAAAAGTTGCAATGACACTTGGTACACCTAAATATCAATTACAAACTAAAGAACAAAACGAAGCTGATAGGCAAGCTAGAATAGATAAATTTTATAAAGAAAATACACCAAAAGGCGATCGCGATTTTAATGCCATATCTGATTTAAATAAAAAAGAACAATTAAAGTTTATGACAGATCTTGATATAGAAAGTAATAAATATTTCAAAATTAAAAACGACGAAGAAAAAAGAATTAATTTTATAATTAGAAAAGGATTAGAAAAAGGAATAGACTTAGAAGTTGAAGCAGAAAAATATATAATAAAAAAGCCAGAAAGATCTGCTGAATATAAGGAGCTAGCTAAACTTACTAAAAAACAGCAGTTAGAATTAATGACAATTTTAGACATTGGTGATGAATATTTTAAATTAAAAGATGGAAAAGAAGAGGATCGCGTTAATTGGATCCTTAAAAAACAAAAAGAAAAATCAAACAATAATAAACAAAACTCTTTAAAATAAAAGCTATGGATATAAACGATTTGAAAATGGGATTATTAAATGCTAGCGCGTTAGCTGTGTCAATGTCTCAAATCGACAGCGTATTGAAAATAACTTTACTAATCGTTTCAATTGGTTATACCATAAGTAAATGGCACGGGGTTGTAAAAAACAAAAAAAACAAAAAAAAATAACTATGACTGATCTAAAAGAAAAATCAAAATTTAAAAAGCTACTTATTTGGCTAATGAGCAAATGGAATTCATTTATGTACTTACTAATGTTTAAAAATTACGATTAAAAATAGAATTAAACAAAACAGGCTACCACACCTTAAAAATTCTATAATAAAAAAGCCGCTACAATTAAGTAACGGCTTTTTTTAATTTAAGTAATTTCACATGCTCCTCCCGCACAAGCAAGTTCTCCGGACAAATCTGTTTCATCATCTTCTTCCTCAATTCTTGCAATGTCAACGAGTTTTAATGTTTCCATCATTTCATTGTACTTAGTCTCATCTATATCTTCAAAAGGCGCTTGAACATAAGTACCTCCATTGTAAGGTAACACGGATAAACCATTATAAAATTCTTTATTATCCCACATCCATTCACCAATCATATCCCATTCATCTTCTTTGATAGATACGGTAGCGGATATATTATGTGTATTCCTACCACCTCTGTGACCCGGTTTAACCCACATCTCAGATACAAATTTTACACGTTCTAATAATTCTACAGGATGTTCTGTTCTAAGCATAGATCCCTCTGGTGCTTTCTGTGGTATAGATATTACTGCTGTGTCGTGAGGCCTAAAGTATTCATCTTCAATTAACTCAGGATGGTTTTCAGCAAGGAACTTATACATTGACTCGTTCTTACCTACACGTATTCTTCTTACATAATAATCATTATGCCAAGCATGAATACCAGATGACGTTCCTAACGTCAATGA
>Ga0181396_1000063_pt1 | contig 23418 bp, 23 predicted proteins | sample 19SPOviralmetaG_FD_130125 | JGI IMG/M metagenome (GOLD analysis project Ga0181396, IMG submission 130125) | Marine viral communities from the oligotrophic San Pedro Time Series (SPOT) site, San Pedro Channel, CA, USA - 19 SPOT_SRF_2011-01-11 | ecosystem: Environmental > Aquatic > Marine > Strait...
ATGTGTAATTCATTCCCAGTACCATAGTCCCAAGAGAACACGGCTAAAGCACCTCTTAGTGGATTAACACCCCCTGAAGAAGTTCCTTCAGTTACGTTAAACTGACTAATGTCATCATTAAATATACTGTGGAATGCTATTGGCGTACCATCAGAGTACTTAAACTTAAGTATTGATGAAACATCCATACTACCGTTGTACTGAGCTCTAAAACCAGTCTCATTGTCTATCAACTTAGTATAAGCTGTTACATATAGATAATCAACCCCACCTTCATTAGCAACTATGAAATCACCAATAACTCTCTCAAACTCTAAGTGGTGTGGTTTACTATTGTGAGTAACTGTCAATGTCTCTATTTTAGCTCCAAGATCCCATTTTTCCACAAAAGTAAATGGAGAGGCACTCGTCACATCAACAGTAGCCTCACTAACTATAGCGCTTTGAACACCTGTTGAGGACCAAGATATAGTAACTATCTTATTTTCAGATATCGCGTGCAAACCATTACTACCTCTAAAATTACCAGCTGAATCCGTACCGATATCTTCTAACAATACAGATGTGTTCTTAGGAACCCAAGGGCTTAATGAAACTATATCTCTCACCTCTATATCGTTCCAAGCTCCGTTCGTAAAGAATATTCTACCACCATCACTACCTAGCGTAGCTGTAGCTATATCATTGTACTCTGGGTAAGCGTGTGGGTAAGTGTCATGAGCTGATAAAAATACAACTGTGTTTAAACCTGGGTCGTAACCAATTAAATCACCATTAGCTCCACTACCAAAACTATTTTTGTTAGTAGTATTCAAATAAACAACACAAGGTGATATCGCGTCTGCACAACTCCCATCATCACAAGTAGCTAGTGGGTTGTAGTTTGAAGAGTTTATATCAGTACACCCATATATACAGTATTCACAAGAACCATCGTCTAACGTTGCTAATGGGTTATAGTTTAGCGAATTTATATCAGTACATCCTAAAACAGGGTATTCACAACTCCCATCATCCAGGATAGCGTTTGGGTCATAGTTTAAAGCAGTCTCATCAGTACAACCACTAGCACACTCAGACAAAACAGGTTTAACAGTTAAACATTGGTCGTCTCTTTCTTTTCCATCAGTAGATATATCCCCAACTACACCTAAACCTTGAACGGAGAATTCTCTCTCATCTAAGTTGGATAAAGTGGTTGTTTCTCCTTTTATATCGCTAAACCACTTTCCTTCCTTTTCCTTAAATTCTAAAGTGCTTGCTGTTTGTTGATCAGTTGTTATGTTACCAATATACCACCCAGTTTTATCCCAAAGATTATAATAGTTACTATCATTTATGTCTTTAGTTATTTTTGCTTGAGTACCTTCGTAGTTTATACTACCATAACTCTTAACAACACTTGGGTTGTCATTAAATATCATCGTTACATTAGAGTCGTATTGTATTCCATAGAAGTTATTTCTAGTTTCATTTGAATGGTGTTGCCACATTTCTCCGTCGGAAAAAGTGTAATATTCGTTGTTTAAACTAACTCCATTTTCTGGTAAAAACGATTTAAAACTAATCCACCCACCTGCTTGTTCACTAAAACTAAGTGTAACTGCTGAATTGTAGTATGATACCCCGCTTCCTTTCTCCGTGAAATCACCTTTTTTAAAGTTTTGCGCAGTTCTAAGTACTTGTATCCCACTTCTATCAACAGCTATCGGTTCGTTTATGTTTATTGTTGGTTCAGTTGTTATCGCATCATCTTCACAATCTACACAGTCAGGAGCTTTGTCCTCTACAGCACTAACAAGTGTATTATCCTCAACAGGGTACAATCCTTTTATGGTTATATTATATATGGATTTTCTATCATCAAAAGAACCTAATACACTTTGTGTTAGAGGGTCTAAGTTGTCAGCAAACCAATCTTTCATACCTTTGTCTGATATGTTGGTTAATCCATCTCCAGATAACCTTAAAACAGCTCCACGAGCTCTATCTGAGAAGTACAATCTACCAGCGTCACTCGCGAAAGACTCTGGATTTGTAGATATACCATATTCTCCTGCGAAAGGAATAGCTGTACCTAAAAAGTTTTTTGACAAAGCAACGTTAGAACTCCCGTCAGCATTAAACAGAGCATCTTTATCAGCCATAACCTTCATTATCTTGTCCTCGTGCAACACAACTATATTTGTATCCCTAGTGTGTAGTTTTTGTATACTACCATAGCTAGGGTTTAGAGTTTTAGTTATTGATTCTGCTTGAATGAATTGGTTTAATTTATTAATACCACTTGTTGAATTGTAAATACCAGAGTGTATTAACCCAGTCTTAATTCTCTCTTCTCTATATTTTTCAGCTAACACAGACGATGCTTTTACTCCTTTGTCTATATATGTTTGGTTGTAATCATCTCTAATCCTATTGGATTCAATTCCATTTCCAAAAGCATAGCAGTTAAACCAAGGAAGCGTTACCGTTTGGTTATGTGGCGCTAAACCAGTGTTTGGACTTGAGTCTCTTAAAGAGTATACGTCAAAAGTTGAACCAGTGTTTACGCTAGATGCAACTAACCTAACAACCCCACCATCTTTACTCGTGAATCTAATTACATCACCGATAGCTATATTTACGTTTGTTGATGACGTTAGTGTTACTGTGTTTGCACTCCAACTACTAATCTTAGTCGAAGCACCTACAAAGGGTGAGGTTTCATTTTCAACAATAGAACCAATAGCAGCGTATTGTTCATTTGTAGCTGAATTTATAGATAATGGGTAAGCTTGAGAAATCTCGTAATATATATCTAATCCAATATCTTCTTTTGGTTCTGTTTCCCATATAGAAGGGTTGTCGCTAGACATTTTTTCTGGATCATCAGTATATGGCTCTAGAAATTCTACGTTGTGAAAGTACTTAGCGTGATTTCTGTAATCAGATATAGAACCCTGTGCACCTATATTATTAATAACCGCACTAGCAGTTCCTCCAGCATTTGGAGTGTTACCATAACCATTGGTAGCATGTGGTTTACCTGCTCTCCAACCTAACTCTTTTCCATAAGTAATACCATTAATAGTACCGTGGTCTTGTGTTCCAACTGGGTTGTATCCACTCGCTCCATACCCAATACCAACACCAGGTGTATCTAACCTAGATACTCTTGAATAAAACCGCTCTCTATTGTTACCATCTTCATCATCCTTTGGTGCATCGCTCCAATTGTGATGTCGTCCATATATATGATTATGATGGTCAGGGTCACTTTGGTAAGAAATCTCATCAACTACATAAACATCTTGATCTGGGTCTTGTTTAAACCTAAACAACTGCCCCACCGTCCTCATCTTGCTTAAAAAATCATTTACCTCAGAGCTCTTAGCGAATTCCTTACCTGATGAAACTCCTAAGTCAATATATCTCCCATTACCCCATATACCCCTACCGTGAGTTGGGTGATCAAAAGATGATCTATTACACGAGCTACCACCATCCTTTCTATCACCCCTAGTGTTACCAGCAGCGTCAATAAATACCATATTAGTACTATTCTGCCACCAATGTTTAACGTTGTTTCTAACTGGACACCCACCACCATTAGAGTCCCTTATAGTCCCGTTACCACTAGTAAACCATAAGTCTGCTGTATCTTGGTTATCACCGAAGTCCCATTCAGTGTTCATACCAACAACCTCCCAATTCGCAAAAGGTGATGGAGCGCTTGTTGCCATGCTATTGTTTGGGAAATTGAAGTATCGAAGTGGGTATGATGATGTAACTACGTACTCTGTATTTGTTGTTTTTAGTAAATTATTCAACAAAACCAAGTCTTTGTATATCTTAACGAAGAACCTACCGTCAAACTCAGGTTTATTTTCTACCTTATGCTCTGCTAATTCAACTGATAAACCGTTTATTATACCACTAACACTTCCGTCAGACGAAGCAAACTCTACGTCTTCTTCAAACCTACCATCAATCCTTATTTTGTAATAACCACCGGAGGCGCTACTCGCGTGTTTATTGACTTTATACCAATTTGACTTACTACCTGCATTACTTACAAGCCTGATCCTTAAGGATGAATCGTTCGATATTTTAATTAGATTAGTTATGTCAAACTCATCACTCCACTTGTTTTGAGACATGTAAATGAGGTTTCTATCTAAAAAAGGAAAACCAGTACCGCTAGACGTACCTATAATAGTCTTACTGCCATTATTAGAAACAGACCCAAGTTCTTTAACTGTTGTTTTCACAAACTCAGGAGCATCATTTGATATTGCTAGAATTTTATACCTAGCCTCATCAACAACAGGTTTGTTAGTGTCGTGTTCTTTTTTTAGTATTAGGAAAGTATCTTCGTCAACTTTGTTTCGAGATGAAGATTGGAATGATAACCATATGTTACCATCCTCAGCGTTGTACCACCTATCCATAGCCATGTTGTAATACTCATTAGAAGTTTCTTTTACAAACAACTTCCATGTAGTGGCCCAATCTGGTGGTCTAGAACCTATGGTTACATCTAATTTATTCAAGGTGCTAGCATTAACCTTTTCAACTTTTAAAGTACTAAGCTCCGTATCACCAGCTAAAACAGGTGTTTCACGTCCATACTCATCTCCGTATACTACTCCAATTTGATACGTTCTAAGGGATTTGATTGATTTTCCTGGAGAAGGGAACCCTTCTAAGTTGTCTAATCCGTTTAGCGGATCACTTGATGTTCCATGGGGTGCGTTTAAAGGTGCGTCAACACTGTTTAGTGTAACTGTTATTTTGGGTTTTATCTCAGAATCTTGACTACTAGCTGTCAAGTCGTAATTTTGCACATAATTACCGTACACAAGTCTATTGGCACTTATCTCTTGAGCTAAAGCTACTCTAGGCACATTATCCCATTGTCTAAGTAATTGGTTAGCGGGAAGGGTAGCATGTATTAACTCTGATTTTAACTTGAATTCACCCCTACCTGAAGAAGTACCTGGCCACAATGGATCTTCATCTGTAGCTTTAATAGTTTCTACAGTATATATGTTAGGCGAAACAGAATCTTTATATAAAATATCTATCTCTATAACATCTTGCGGTCTAAGAGAATCCTCAACTACGTAATCCTTAATCTTTAAACTTCTAAGGTTGTTGGTCATACCTAAGTTATAACCTTTCTTAGCCAAGAAGTCATAGTCACTAGGTAAAAAAGCTATCTCAGACCACGGTGAGAATGTTGAGTACTCCCCGTCTTCATATTTATATCTACTAGCAAATCTAACGAATTTATGTTCAAACAATGGTTTTGATTGCTCTAACCTAGCAAACCACTGTTTTTGTTCTGTGTCTATAGCTTCTCTATCTATACTTTGTATTCTAAAGTTATATGTTCCTGAGCTAGGTACTCCACCACCCGGTCCAGTTACATTAATCACAGTTGCTCTAACATCGTGTTCAGTAAAACTATCTTCATTAGCATCTGGATCTTGAGAAAATATAATTATATCTCCAACCCTCCAATCAACAGGTCCAGCAAAAGATAAACTACCAAAAGTATCCCCCACTTTTTTAACTTCAAAGGTATTATTTAAGAATGAATTAAAAGCGTTTGTACCAATCATGTTGGTGGTAATAGAGCTAATGGCGTTAACAGCCCCAGTAGTTGGGTGCAACCTACTATCTTCTGTACTTGACATTTCTAGCGTAGGTGGTGTTAAAGGACCTTTTCTTATAACCGTTATGTTTTCTTCACTAACATACCAAGGTTCAGTTGCAGTCCTTGACTTTACTCTTAGACTTTGTTTTACGTCTGGTCTAGTGGTTAATCTAGTGTGAAACATGTCATTATCACCATCATATATACTTATTGATGGAGAATACTCCTCGCTACCCCCAGTACCTGATATTGATCTTTTTATGTTTATTTTCTTTGGCTCAGTGTGATTGTCTGTCCAAAACAACATACCATCTATTATGTTGATACCGGTTATTAACCTATCCTTATTAAAGTTTAAAACTCTATCTGCTGTAAACGAAACGTAGTCACCTGTTTCCGATGTTAATAAGTGTGGTTTTTGATCTTTCAAAACAAACACATTCCACTGATCAGTGCCAGCCCAATATGTTAAGTTGTTTACATACATCGGTGTTTGGTTAACACCATCAATATTACCATAACATTTCATACCTGGTCTAACACCAGTCGTATTAGAAGTATCTCCATTAGCACTAATATGAAAGTGATCTAAAGGATTACCTCCGTGGTCATCACTAGATAGAGTTGTTACAACAGCATATTGATCTACAAACACATATTTAATAACGCCAGACTTAGCATCATACTCTAATATATAATCCTTCCACTTACCAACAGTGTTAGAATTATCTTCCGCGTAGAAGTCAGGTCCAGCTACTAACCAGTATATTTTATCCTCTTTATCATGAGCTATTGAAGCAACACAAGTACTACCCGCTGGAACGACACCTAAACCAACAAGTGTATTACCCAAGATTGTTTGAGCAGCACCAACGTCTGATCCGTCTGATGCTGATATCTGGAGATTTAACGCGTCTCTATATTCTCCTGGTGGTATAATTCTCTCATCAAAATCTTTGTTCATTTTGCTTTTTGAGAAATTTCGAGTAGACTCTGGCATGTACTAGTGTTTTATTTGTTTAGACTTACCTCTCATAATCTGGGTAATTTCTTCAATTTTAATATTTGATAATCTTAATTTAGCCGTTCTAACTGCAGCAAATCTTTCTTTCTTAAACCTAGCAACTAAATACTCTTGTGTATTTGCTCGTGTAGCTAAAATAGCGTGTGCAATCCACTTGTACATAGCTTCTTCAGCAAACTTATGTACCTGCATCTCACCGTCTGTACCTAGACTATCACTTATGTATTTTAATGTTATATTCTTACCACTTATATTTGAGCTAAAATGAATATTCCCTTTTAATTCATCAATGTAGAACGATCCATTGTTTTGAGCGTATTGTGGGTCTAACCCATATCTACCACTATCATAAGCAACTCCATTTTCATCATCATAATCATAACTTTGATTTTGGTTTGTCGAGGTATTTGATTTGTAACCTGCCCAAGTATCTGATTCACTTTGTGTGGCTAGATTCGTTCCATTATAAGTGTAATCCCCATTAGCATCTTGTGATATAGCTGATGGATTTGATGTTTTTGATGCTGGATATAACACGTGTTCAATACCAGCACCATCATTCCAAGTTAATTTAACGTAGTTAACGTAGTCATGTGGTAACATCATTGTTAGTGATGGTGGCAATTCAATTTCTTGAGACTTGATAGATTTCAGCGTATCAAAACTAAGTTCTTGAAGAGCTCTCATTGCATGAAACTTTATGTCTGCTCTGTTTATTTTACTTATAATTTTATCCTCACCAACGTATGCCACTGTGAAATTACTAATTATATCATCTAGTGATACAAACTGATAATACCCTAGTGAGCCAGCTGTTCCCTCGTAATAATCTTGTTGTGTTGTAGTTAATAATCCCATTTATTTATTGTTTTTCTGATTGAACCTGCTTTGCGGTAGCTTGTCCAGCTAACTGAGCTAAACCTGGTTTGTTTATCACTATACCAGCTAACTCTAGTATTTTATAAACTAATTCCGATTCCTCTGAAGCGTGTAATTCAAAGTTAACAGATATTGCATTATTGTACAAGGCTTTTTCATTAACAACTATATATGCCCATTGCACTCGGCTAGGTTTACGAATATAGTTACATGTGATATCTGATAAGATTGGCTCTACTCTCAATGTGGTAGCTGTTTCTCTAGTGTATGCTGGGTAAGATGTTGTTGGTTTGGTTAGTGGTGATTTTAATATATATACCATCTCAGTTTCGCTAACCATCTCAACCTCAGTAACACCGTTACCGGACATTACCAAACCTATTCTATATAGGTCAAATGGAAGTGAAACTCCAGTAGCTGTTGTTGACAGTGTTGAGCTAACAGCTTTAAATGGAGCTATCTTTTCCTCTAACATCTCTACCGGGTTAGATACTTCGGTGGCATTTTTCAACTGTCTATCAGCTTGATTTATATCATAAAAATATTGTTCGAATATTTCCATTTGAGCTTGATTAGCCAATAGGTTAAATTCTTGAGGCGTTATATAACCCCTCTGCTCTTTATTAGCTAGTACCAAAACCCTCTGATATACCGTATCTACATTTATCATTTGTTATTTCTTTTTATATGGGAACTTTTTGTTTAAAGCTTTTTTCCTCCCACTACAACCACAATCTTTTCCAGTAACTTTAGAAATTACGTCTGTTACTTTTTTAAGTCCGGTTGCTTTTGTTATTTTCTCTATTGAGTCACCTAATCCTTTTGATTCCATTAAAATTGTGTTTTATAGCTCTATAATTACTTATAAAGTCATTATGTTACTATGGATAATAAAAAATAGCCACCCCGAAAATCAGAGTGGCTATCCTTAATTAATATTTGTTACTTCAATTGCTTCTCAACACTCGAGTAAACTGCCATTCCTTCATCTGTCTTAAACCACGCTGCTAGTGCAGAGTATGGGTGCTCGTTAAAAGGTACTGTCATTAAACTTCTACCAGTTGATATCCAAGTAAAGTTTCTTTGATCTTGCGAAAGTCCTATGATACCAGCCTCAACAGCTTTAACACCAACGTTTCTTAAATGCACGTTCTCGTCATTAGCAAGCTCTATGAATAAAACGGGGTTTCTTCTAGCAAACATAAGCAAATCTCTCTTAAGTTCTCTAGAACTCATCTTAGATACGCTAGATCCCATTTCAACTCTTAATATAGCTTCAGCCATATCGACATCCATACTTTGAGCTGCGTTTAGCGCTGCGATCTCCATTTCTAAGTACTCTAAATCTCTATCAGCATTCTTAACAACATCTAACTCTTGGTACAACACATCTTTGTGTGGGTGGAATATAGATAACATTTTCTGTAGAGTTTGTTTATTCCTAGGTACAGTTAAAGTACCATTTCTAAATACTACGTGCTCTAATTTAACATCACCTTTAAACTCATCTACAAAGCAAGTTTTTTGTTTTGCTGCGTATTGAAATTCTCTTTCATAACCTTTTTCTTCATCAAAGAAATAAATATTCCTAGTTTTCAAAGCTCTACTGATAGGGGTTTTACCGTCTTTTAGAAAGTAAACTCTATCTTTAATCTCCCAGGATGGTTTCTTAACTTCGATTTTAATTGGTTTTGGGGTCTCCATAATAGGAGTTTCCATAATTTCTTGTGTAACAACTGTCTCCTCGACAGCCTCTTCTTTTTTTGCTTTTTTAGCCATAATATAATATAATAATAATTAGTAAAATAAAACCATCCCCATATTTCAGGGGACGGTTTAATAATAAGGTATTGTTTACCCTTTGATTAACATAAAGTTGTTAGCTCCTTGAACTACTAAACATCTTTCAGATAAGAAGTGCATCTCCATAGCATCTAAATCAGAAGTAGAAGCTCCAACAGAACCAGTAGTCCATGTTTTCATCTTTCTGTCTTCCATTTGAGAAGCTCTGTATCTTACGTGTAAGAATGGTCTCTTCAAGTTTTTACCAAGGTTTTGGTCATAAACTGTAGAAACACCCGCAGGGCAGATAAGTCCTTTGATAGCACCTAAACCATTAGAAGCATCACCAGTAGCAACATCAATCACACCACCTCTTGTAGCTTTATCGTTTAAGTATTTCCAGTCAGACTTGTAGAAATCGTAAGATCCACGTCTGAAACCATCAAAACCTAAGTTCAATGCCATTTCAGCTTCATTGTCAAACACACCATAAGAAGCGTTTGCGCCAGGTCCAGCTAAAGCAGAAAGCATATCATCGATACCGATAGACTGAGCTCTCTGTAAGAACATCATGTTTTCTTCAATAGAACCTTGCTTATCAAACTCAGCTAAGATGTTGTTGAAATCAGTTAAAGCAGAAACTTCAGTAGTAATGTTACCTCTGTTTTCAACAGCAGAGAATAAACCTTCAGTACCAGCTGTTCCAGCTCCATTAGCACCTAAAGCAGCGTCTAATTGTGTACCTGAAACTAATTCAGATTCAACCATAGTCATTTCTAAGTAATCTGTAAATCTAGTTCTAGTATCACCAGCAGCCTTCAAGTACCATAAGTAACCTGATTGACCGTCTTCACCAGAAATCTCAACCCATCCAACTGCAGAAGCATCAGATCCAGAAACCTCGTACTTATCTTTTAAGATAATTGGCTTGTTAGAGAAAGACTTGAACTTCGGAGCATTAGCACCATCTCTTCCAGTATCACCTTTCTTATACTCAGAACCAAATACGAATAAACTAACATCACCAGATGTTGGTAATGTACCATTGTAAGCGATTAACGTAATAGTAGCAGCAGGTGTTGCAGCATTTTTCTCAACTGTAGATACATAGGCTTTAATTGTCAAAGCTGCAGTTGATAAAACCACTGTATCACCAACTCTAATACCGTGGTTAACACCCGCAGTGTGACCATCAATATCATTAGTAATAGTAAATACACCATTAGCACCAGCCGTTGCCACGTAGGATAAATGTAATCTACCTTGCTCAGACCAAACAACTTGGTCAGCAGTCATAGACTCTTCAGCCCCTACTTTAGATAAAAATCCAGCTACAGTTCTGTTTCCAAAAACTTCAGCCTCTTTTTCCATAAGGTCTGGTAAATATTGTTGTGCCCAGGAAGCTCCTGATGCAGATGCGAAGTCGATATAATTCGAGCTAAGCGTTTGTTTTACTGGAGAAGGTACCGAGTTAAGGTTTGCTCCAGGGTTTAAATTTGCCATAATTTTTTAATTTTTTTAATTATTTTTTGTTTTTAATTTTGAACTTGTAAGACGAAGAGTTGTCACCAAGTACTTTTACAGTCATACCTCCAGTTGTTACCTCTCCACTATGTGCTTGTCTAGGTCCCATGTTAATGTTCTTAGAGTTTTCTACACTAGCTTTTAAAGCATCAGCCTTCCCTTGTTCGTAAAAGTGATTAGCAATCATATCTGCATTATTTGCGGTATATAAAGCTTTGTGATACCCACTAGCATCATCTAACATGTTTTCGTTATTCAGGAACTTCCCGATGAAATTTGTTATATCAGCTTGCGATTCTTTAATTTTACCCGCATCCTTTACGTTTAATCTGAATTTTTTGTCACCGACTTTATATTCAAAACCTTTGAATTTTTCAGTGAAAACAGAATTAGTCTGTTTGTTAAATGCAGATTTTTGTTTCTCAGAAAATGATTGTCTTTCTTTTTCCTCTTTGTTATACCTATTGAAGAAATCAATTGCCTTCTGCTGATCACTTGTCAGCTTGCTTCCAGCTTTAACATCTTCATAATATTTGGACTTTAACCCGTCCAGGTGGTTTTTAGCCTCAGCAACTTGCTCTTTTAAGGCTAATTTTTTTCTTTTAATATCGCTTTCCTCATCAATATCAGCGTCAAACGAGAACTTATCCTCCATTAAGAAGTTAATCTCTCCACTGTCTAAATGTGGTTTTGTGGATTTGTAATATTCTTTTAATAAATCAATACTATCTAACTCTGAATAATCTTTGTTTAAGTTAACATAATCATTTAAGTCACCACCTGTTTCTTCCATGAACTCTTTAACTTTAATTAAGTTTTCTGGTAATGTTACAATATCGCTAGCTGGTGGTTCTACCATGTCCTCTGGTTTTGTAATGTCTATTGGAATATCTTCAACCGGTTGGTCTTCACTTGTTATCTCTTCGACAACGTTAACCTCTTCAGTAGTATTATCCTCTAACTCCTTAGGATCAACAACTGGTTTTGATAAATCTACTTTCGTTACATTTCCATCCCCATCTGTTTTAACCGATGGACTTGGCGCTTTGACTTTTGTTACGTTGTCAATAGGCTTGTCTTTGGTGATATCATCACCATCTTTCTTTTTGTCTTCCATAATATAATATAATAATAATTGTTGTTTTTCTTATCTAGGTCCAAATCCTCCAGAATTAACTCCGCCGTTTAAAACGTCATTACCTGATGACTCGAAATCCTTTGGTTTACCACCATTGTTCTTTTGATCTATCATAGCTGATTGTTGTGAAGCTTGCATTTTAACTCTTTGATCTTTTCTATCTTCCTTATACTCGTCTTTATTGTTTGCCCCAGCAGCATCCATCTTCCTAAGCCTCATGTTTATTTCAAACTCATGATCCATCAACCCTCTCTTAACTTCGGCTTCAGTATTTAGTAATTGAGTTTTAAAACCTGTCTTTGCTTCTTCTAATTGTATTTGAGAAGCTGTTAAGTCTTGTTGTTTCTTGACCTCTGCTGCCGCAGCTGCTTCTGATGCTTTAGCGTTCGCATCTGCTTGAGCTGCCATATTTTCTTGCTCTGCTTTTTGTTTTAAATCAGCTCTCTTCTTCCTACGTATCTTAAGCATTTGATTTGCTAGCTTAAGGTTCCTAACCTCTCTTAAATCTATAGCGTCTTCTAAGTCTATCAACTGTTGTGATAAAGCTTGTTGTATATTGTTTTCGACTAATTGCCTCTCTTCGTCATCCGGTGTTAACTCTATAAATATACCAAAATCATATAGATGTAGGTTTTGCATTTCTTCCAACGTAGCTACATTGTGTCTACCTATTTGATGGATAAAAGCTTCCTTGGTTGGAGAGTACTCTATGATATCAGATATCCTAAGTGAAAGCATTTCGCAAACCTCAGCTGTTAAAAACAATCCAGATTGTAATATATGTCTTGTTGCTGTATTAGAGTTTGCCGCTGCCATCTTCTGTATCCCAACTAACGACTTAGCATCTGGAGTGCTAGCGTCTCTTGCTTCATTTAAACCAGTCACATCTCTGATCATTTGCAGGTAGTAATTGTAAGTCTGTATTAAACTCTGTAGTTTACCACCACCGTTACCACTAGATATTTCTTGAATAGGTATCTTACCAGGATTCATATCCCCATCACTTGTGAAACTTCTACCAATAACAGAACCTGTTTGGAAGAACATGTTTAACGCTTCTTGTGGATTATAGTTCGTACCATTACCTAAATCGATTTCAGCTAGACCATCTGCATCTAAATACACTCCATCTGGAACCATTCTAGATAGTACTTGTTGTAACTTTAAATGTGTCAGCTGGATCATATCAGCAAATCCAGTTATTCTACCAACTAAAGATTCAATCCTACCCTTATAAACTCTTGGAGCAACTATAGAGTAGTTCATTCTAACTTTAGTAAAGTCACTTTTCTCACGCATCATGTTGTCAGACCTCTCCCATTTAATAAGTCTATCAGTACCTAGTATTAAAGCACCTTCATATACAACTTCAATAGACCTATGTAATTTTGTGAAATTACCATCCATATCTTCAGGTGGGTTAAAACTATCATCTTTACTTATAGCCTTCTCACCTCCAGTACCGGTTTTCTTAACTTTATAAACCTCGTTCATATAGGTTTTGTAATTGAAGTATAAAACTTGGACTTTATTATTATCCATAGAGTTAGACGCTTGGTTCTCATAAGACCTTCCACCTCCACTCTTAACTATATCTTCTAAATCCTCATGCTTTAAGTGCGGGAACTCCTTAACCAACTCATTAATCGGAATTGGCTTAACCTCCCCAACATAGTATATATCTTCAAAATAAGGTGAATCAGTGTAGGAATAAACTAGGTTAGCTGGGTCAACATACTCAACTACAGCTCCCTCAGATGTATTGAATGTTGTTTTTACAGCGCCAATACCTAATACCGTTAAATCATAAAAGAACCTTCTCTTTATTAAATCGTACTTACTACCATCTAAAAGAACGTTTAAAGCTTGCTCTTCCGCTATCTCTACTTGTTGCTTGTAATTAAGTTGCATGTGTAATTCTAACTCATCTTTAGAGTCAGGTAATTCTTCTGGAGGTGTACTTGCTAGATCTACGTTTAAAGATTCTTTAGCCGCGGCATCAAACTCTTTAAGCCTCATATCTTTTAGTATACCCTCCATATACTCTGTCCTCTTACTCACTCCAAATGGATCCTGTGAATAAGCTTTTATATCGTATGTTCTATCTGAAATACCATTAACAACTATATCTACAAACTTTGATATAATAGGTACTGGTTTCCAATCTAAATTCAAATATGATAAATCACCATTTATAGATAACTCATTTTTATACTTCCTAATATCTTGTTCTCCCCTAGCATATAACCTAAGCTCGTGAAAGCTTTTAATGTTATTAGTAAACCTATTACGCCCGTTGCTATTGTCAAACCACTCAGCTTCTATGGCTTGAGCGATGGACAACCCGTAGTCATAACTAGATTTCTCTAGATCGCTAACGACTTGACTTGGAAAATAATTTCTTACAACAGACTCTGCCATATTTATTTTTGTGTTATTATTGTTGATGTTCCTCCAGTATTATCATACCTTGAGATACTAATATTTAGCTGTGGTTTCTCCACTTTTGCGCTAGGCGAGTACAGATGTCTGTTACAAGCCATAATTGCATACCCAGAGCTGATAGTGGCATCATGCTTTGTTCTCTTAGTTATATCAAACCTACTCCAGTCATTTAGAGTGGCATTAAAGTACATAGTCCCATAGTTTCCGTTTTCTTTAGCCCCTATGTGCTCTTTTATATGCATTTCAATTGCAGCTGCATGCGCGTGTATTATATCTTGACTTGAAGAAGGTATACCTCCAACCTCTTTTTCAGCAACCGATAGTTTGTTCCAAACTTTATCTGGCCTATTCATACTAAACCCCCTGTAACCTCTTCTCCTCAAGTAGTACAGTAAACGTGGTTTGTTGTTCTCAGCTAGCAGCGGCATACCATAAAAAGCTATAGCCATCAACACATCTTCAAAAAACATCTCAGCAGTTTGTGGTCTAGCTAAGTACTCTAAGAAAAACTGAGAAGGTGGACAATCTTCCATGCTAAATGTGGTTAACCCATGTAAAGCTCCTTTCGAACCCTTACCGTCAACAGTTCCTGATATATCGTAACTATCACAACCAAAAGCTCCCATGTGCTCGTTACCTGGGTACCTAACTCCATTTTTCATGTGGTAGTTGTTCTGCAGGTGGCTAGGTGGAACCCAACTCACTTTAAACCTACCTTTTGGATCTGGATAGAATGTAACCTTACTATCTTTTATACCGTTCCCCCATTGAAAATTACCTTGAGTAACTACAGAGGAATTTCCAATTCCCTCATTGTAATCTATTTGCTCGTATATTTTAACTAAGTTGAATATAGAGTTTTTAGATTCATCTCTAAAAGCGTGCTCTTCTGACCTTGGGAACTGTCGGTAAAATTCGTTTAAACCATCCATGTCATCCCTAAGTCCATCCGCTTCGTTCTCCCAGTGCTCAATAACACCTGTTTCTATAATATCTCCCAGTGGACCTATTGTTTCTACCGTAGGTGTATCGAATACAGGGTGACCGTACTGATCAATAAAACCCTCATAGTTCCACTCCATTGGTATAAATAAAGAATATAAACCAGAACTAGTCTGCCCATTCTTATTTCGTTTGTTAACGTTTGAAGATGTATATAATTTCTTGAAATTTAAACCACCTTTGTCCAAAGCATTAGAAGTAGAACCCATCATACACTTACCAGTTATTCTAGCACCTAATCGTAAACAGGTTTTTGTAACCCTCCAGTTGTTTAAGATATTATTTGGTGCCTCCCATTTTCCACTCTCATCATGTACTAGTAATACTAGTTTTTCACCATCATAACTATTATCACCTGTATTCTTCCAATCTATAGTTGTATCAAGCCCTTCCATTATCTCAACAGGCTCAGATGATCTCATCTTTTTCTTCGTAAGCTTACTAGCTGGAACTCTATACGCTAATTCTGTTTTAGGCCTATCCATACCGTCTTGAATAGGTTTGAAGAAGAATGGATAATTAACGCTAATAGGTACAACTTTGTCAGTAAACATTTTTTTAGCATCTTGCCCTGTTTTTGACAATATACCATATCTACTATCGCTTGATATAGTTGCTTGGTTAACGATTTCATTAGAACCCATGAAGGAGAACCCAGAACGTCTATTTTTAAGGTAGCACATTCCATAACACCTAGTGTCAGCTTTACACCCCTCCCAGAATATATAAAACAATCTATTAGCTTCTCTAAAATCAGCTTGTCCAACATCAATCTTTGCCCACTGTAAATACATGTAATGTGCACCTGTTATGTATGTACCAACTCCTTTGTTCATAAACCAGAAACCCTCGTCTCTCCTTTTAAACTCTTCGTCTATATAATCAATCCAATCATTTTTAAAGGACTCTGGCTGCGACTCCCAGTCAAATATACTCTTAATGTTTTTTAACTGCTTAGGGTACTCGAAACGTGTCCATTTTTGGTCATGAGCTTTGTTTGATATACTGTGGGTTTTTTTAGGTTGCTTAGGTAAAGCTACATGAAAACCATTTATACTATATATCTCCCCAATCTGACCAGTCTTAGATATTACAACTATATCGTGTTCTTTGTTGTAACCATACTTCCAAGACTTAGAGGCATTAAGTTTATTAACAGTTGTTCTTTTTAGTGGTTCAACTACTTCGTATAAGGCTTGTTTATAAGCCATTATTTCTTAGACTTTTTCTCTGCAAAACCTGTGAAAGAAGTTGTTTTATCTTCCTTGGGTTTTCCTTCCAAAGCATTCTCTTCATCTTGTATCCTATTGAGTATCTCAAAAGCATCAAAGATTGCGAGTTTTTTAGTAGCAGCAGCGTTTTTAAGTCTGTCTGCTGTAATATCGTCTCCACTATCAACAATAGCTGCCTTTGCAACCTTAATGAGTTCTTCGACCGCATCACGCCCAGCTTGGATTATATTCTTCTTCGTCTCCCTTGTATTCATATTTAATTGTAATAAAATTGTTGTAGACTCTATAAAGTCTCTTTCCATCTATAATAAACTCGTATTCAGAATCTGGTTTAAAACCAACTAAATCACCATTTGCGAAACCCTCATTACTGGAGTACTTAACCACTCCAACTAAAGGTCTTTCGACATCCAAGCTTAACTCGTCCGTTGATTTTATTGGTTGAACGAAGCAGAAGTCTCCCACCGGCTCGTATTCACCATCTCTCTTCCTAAGGAATATTTGTTCTACATCTAAAGCATACAGATCTTCGCTTATATAGTTCCTACTGTTCTTCTCCTCCCCTCTTATGTTGTGCCACCGTCTAAAAACATTGTGATGTACTGTTAGTATATCGCCTATTTTAATGTTATAACTATTAACCCTTGGTAACCCAACTACTTCGGCTTCTCTATTTACAAATTGATGATTAAAGACCTCAGTATTTAAAATGAGATCTTTATCACCAACCTTCTTTGTGTTGTTATAACGATTTCCTAGAGGCTTTACTATGAAATCATATACACTATCCATTAGTACTCTAAGTTGTACTCTACAGAAACAGCCATGTTTTTACTGAAGTCTTTCCACTGCATGACTTCCTTGTCTTTCCTTATGTATATCGAGTACTTATCTTTCTCCTCAACTATATCACAAATAGTATGTCCACCGTAAACACCTTGGCCAACAGCGTAGTGCATTGCATCACTTTTATACTCCTTCCCTATAGTTATCTTTCTAATTAGCCCCGCCATCTTCCTCGTATTTTATAGTACCATCTTCTAAGTTAATATCTATAGAACCATATTGATTCTGAAACTCAGATCTTAACAATGCTAACTCGTCTTGATGACCAGCAACCGCATGCAGTACTTGATGTTTTTGTGTCTCTAAAATACCAACCCTGTGTTGAGTTTGATTCAGGTCGCTAACTATCTTCTTAGCTTTCTCTAATTGTTCTGTTGTAATCTTTTCAGCTCTAGATTTTAATTGTTTAATCTTAGCTGTTGTACTGTCTTTCTTTTTACCCATTTTATTTAATTTAATTTAATTTAACTATTTTTTTGTTTTTTCTAAAGATCGACCACCAAAATAAGCACCGATCACCGTTATTAATACTATTTGTAATAAGTCTGTCCACTTAGGTTCAACTATAAACTTTATTGTACCAGCGTCAATGAATATCATTAAAACTGTTGATACAACTAAAAAAGCTAAAACTAGTGGTCTTATATTTTTAGCTAACCACGAATCAGAGTTCATATCAGCTTCCCAGCGAGACGTAACTTGCTTCTCCATCTCTATCTCATAATTACTTATAAGCTCCTTTATTTTTAACTCAGCAGCAAGTTTTTCTTCTTTAGAGGTGTGTAGGTCATCTATGATACCACCTACACTTTTAACAAGTTCGGTTGCTCCAGAGGAGAATATGTTGCTTAGAATACTCATCTTTTTTTGTTGCTAGCTTTCCGCTTATTTTGTGCGTCACTAATGAAGTCATTAATAGTTGGTACTGAACCATGATGCTCGTCATTCATAAACCTCATATGCTCGTCTTCTTGCTTATCTTTTGATTCTTCATTATTTGTCAAAGTAGTTGCATCTCCATCTTCATATGCTATTTTTGCATCATCACTAGCAGTTTTTGAGTTTGGTTTTTTCATTAAATAATCCGTAGATTTAACCGCTTCTTCATTTTGACTCTTTAGAAAGTCATCTTGCTTTTTCTTAAGAGCTGTTTTATGTTGTTCAGACCCCTCTGTCATTGGGAATTCATTCTGTTTATATGCCATTTTGTATTATTTGTATTATTTTATTATGCTTTAGTCCAATATGCATACTCAACCACTACATCTGCTGTATCAGCTATCATACCTAAGCCAGCTGCTCTATCTAGCGGTACGAAAGCAGGTTCTCCTGGGTTTAATCTACCAAAAGCCTCACCAGCGGCATTGGTTATCAAAACGTGGTTAGTGTCGTCTGTATTTTTCAAGTACACATACACCGTTCCAGGTGACCCGCTCGCTATAATAACTTGTAAGGGTGTTGTTGGTATAGACATGCGTGAAACTCCAACTGAAGGCTCTGTCGTTGTTAGTATATCTGTGATAGTTAAGCTTAGTACGTCACTACTAGTATCAGAACTTAATAATGTAATTGTAGGTGTTAATGTTGCCATTTTTTAATGTTGTTCCCAAGGAAAGTCTTTGCTACCTTCTGGTAGCCATTCTCCTTGATAGTTAATAAATCCGTCTTTTCGCTCGTATGATTCCCCCATCCACGTTAACGAGTTATCTGTATAAGATAGTTTACCCGTTTTCATATCCACCTGGTGCTTCATCTCATGCATAAGTATCATTCTCTCGTGCTCACAACCTGGTTCGATCTTATCACTAATAAAAATACTACCATCGTTATTAGCTTCTCCATCGATACCCTTACCCAGTTTCTTTCTATATATGGATGTTCCGGGTACTGATAAACCTACGGTCTTACCATGGTTAGTATTAAAAGTACTCTTTTTGGTGGCTTTGCCTCTAGGTAGTTTAAATGCCATGGTCTTCGTCTTTTAACATATCATCTATAGCTTTGTTCATTACTTTATCAGTATATGTTTTGTTTTTGTAAAATACGTTTCTAAAGGATATAGGTAGTTGTTCATCTCCCAATAGTACTTTGTATATTCTGGTAATCATAGTTGCAGCTTTAAATGAAGTTTTAAATATAGAGCCTATACTTTTTTTCCTATCACCTTGTCTCCACACTTCTATCCAACCGTTTCTCCTAAGCCTCTCCCACCTATTCTTATCCCAATGCATCGTGTAAACTCCATCAATAAACTCTTTCCTAGAAAACCTCTTCTTACAATCTAAGTATATAAGTAGTTCTAAATCCGCATCTGATAATCCATATGTCTTACAAGCCCACTTTCTAGTTAACCTATAGTACTTAAATATATTTGCATCTCTAAGGTCTGAAACCGACAATCTCATGTATTAAACAACCCCAGATTCATAGGTTATAGCGGTAACCCTCATTAAAACCTCTTTCCCTGGTACCATATCCATAACATTGTCACCAGGTACATCGGTTGCTAACAGGTTTATAATACCATTTACAACACTCCTCTCCCAACCACTACAGGTTAACTTAACGGTACTAGTGTAATTTGTGTGTGAGTGCTGATTTCTAAGTAATGGCTCAAAGTATATATATACGAAACCATCAACACTCTCAATCCCAACTATCCTAGTTACAGGGACGCAAACATTAAGGTCACTACTTATTTCAAAGTTTAATAATTTCATTCTGTTTTGTTTTTTTTATTCAACTAGCACTATGTCCCTAACTGTTATTACTTGGTATAATTTACCTTCATCAGTGACACTATGACCAGCGTGTTTGTCGTAGAAAACAACATCTCCATCAACCACTCCCTCAACTAGGTTTCCAGCGGAAATTATAGTTCCTTTTGAATACCTATTATCTAGATCAGTGTTTTCATTTAAAATTAAACCACTAGTCTTTTTTGGTGGTAGTTTTATCTTTTCTACCAACACGTAACTATTAATTGCTTTCATCGCCTCTCATATTTGAAATTACACAATTAGCAGATATAATAGTGGAAACTACACTCACCGCATTTTTGAGGGCCGATTTTGTAACCAAAACCGGATCTATAATCCCTTCGGTTAACATATCAACTGCCTCTCCAGTAACCACGTTAATACCAAGCCCAGGTGACATATCTCCTTCGTATTGTATACCAGCATTTGCTAATACCGTTAAGTAAGGAGCTCTTATAGCTTCTAGTAATATTCCTTCCCCCTCTGTTTCAGGGGTAATGTTTCTTGATGCATTTAATAGCGCAACACCACCTCCAGCAACAACACCTTCCTTTAAAGCTGCTTTAGTTGCGTATATTGCGTCTTCCACTCTATCTTTCTTTTCTTTCAACTCAACCTTAGAGTTAGCACCAACCTTCACAACTCCAACCGAACCGGATAGCATAGCTAACCTATTTTCAATCTTCTTTTGCATGAATGGATTAGTCTCTTTCTTTAGAACCTCATTGATCTGCTCTATCCTCTCTGTAACACCCTCTGGGACACTTTCTAGTGTCAATACTGTGTTTTGCGCACTTGTTACAGCGGAATCAGCTTCACCTAAGTGATCGATACTAATTAAATCTAGATCATCACCTAGTTCTTCGTTTATAACAGTAGCGCCAGTTAATAGTGCTAGGTCATCAATTGCTTCTGCTTTCATAGCTCCAAAACCAGGCGTATCAATTATGTTCACCTTTAGAACGTTTTTAACCTTGTTCATTAAAAGCGCCGATTTTACCTGCTGGCTTACTGAAGCCACTATAAGTAAAGATCGGTTATTCTTTATAACGTATTCTAATATACCTTCTATCTTCCTTATGTTAGGTATTTCACTGGCTACAATAAGTACAAGTGGTCTGTCTAATTCTGCCACCATCTTATCTTGATTAGTAACCAAATGTTGTGATGTAAGACCACACTCTATCTGAGCTCCATCTACAACCTCAACATATGTATCCTCTGTCGGGGAATCTTCCATTAGAACAACCCCGTTTGATCCGACAGCTTCATAAGCTTCCGAGATAATACTACCAAGAGCATCGTCATTGTTACAACTAATAACTGACACATCCCTAAGCATCTCACCTTCTACTTTTATCGATGTATTGTTTAAGTATTCTATAACCTTAGTCATCCCAGAATCTACACCAGACTTAATGTCCCTAATAGATAGTTCTGAGTGTTTATCCGCCATAGCTGTATTCAATAGCGATTCAGCAAGGACCGTAGCTGTAGTAGTACCGTCACCTGCTTCTTTCACTGTATTCCTAGCTGCTTCCTTTACTAAGGTAGCACCCATGTTTTCAACCGGGTCATATAAGACTACAGATTCTGCTACTGTAACACCGTCTTTTGTTATAACCGGATTTCCTCTCGCATCTTCATATATTACACACTTACCAGATGCCCCTAAGGTTGATTTTACCGCCCTAGCCAACTTTTCCACCCCTTTGGCTATTTTATTACTAGCCTCGTTATCAAAGTTAAGATCTTTGATTAAGAGACTTGGTTGATTGTACTCCATGTCTATATTTTATATTATTTAATTTAATTGTACTTCTTGTGTTTACAGGTTTTTTTTATATATACCTACTTGTTTTCCTTAACAAAGTTAGATTTGGACTTATCTAAAGCTTTCTTCCAAGATTTCCAAGCCTCACTATTCTTATCTGCTGGTTCAGCTCTAAGCAATCTCTCCGTTTGAGCCGAGTTCATAACTCCCTTTTCATCTTTGTAAACCGCGTTGCTATCTACTTTAACCTCCTCTTTACTAGCTTTTCTTTTATCACCAGGTCCAGTGAAGAACAATGGTGTCTTTTGTGTATATGCCATAATTGTTTTATTTATTTGTTTTATTTATTTGTTTTATTATTCATTACTTTAATACCGCCCTCGTAGTGTCCGATCTCCTCTCCTTTGTCGTTAAAGATCTTATCTTGGTCTTGAGCTTCACCACCATCTGTAACCGTAGTGTTTTCCTTTCTTTTCGCGGCTAAATGATTTTCATAATCATCCATGTTAGCATTACCTATGTTAGGTGTCTCCTTTTTTTCCTTCCCCTTCTTTTTCTTCTTATCATCAACCTTAACAACAGTTCCATCCGACTGTGTTGTTTGAAAGAATAGTGGGGTTTTTTGTATATATGCCATGACTAAGCCACTACGTTTTGATCAGTCTCTGGTTGAGGTACCGCTGCGATAGCGTTAGGATCTTCTTGAGTAGCTGCATTTGGATCTACATTAGCTGTTTGATCTCCAGTCTGTGTTGTTTGTGTTGTTTGTGATGTAAAAGCTGGGTTCTTACCTCTAATACTTCCGATAGGATCTGCAACAGCGTTTAAAAATTTATTCTTTGGAGCGAACTTTTTTACTAAAGCACCCACTGGGTTCAGTAATGTCTTTAAGAAACCTTTGTTAGGTGAATCTCCTGGTAGAGCAGATTTACTGTAATTAGCGTTTGTCCCATGTTTCGATGTTAAATCGAATTCTGCGTAGTTTTTCCCTGTGTTTTTTAATCTAAATGCCATAATTTTTGTTTTTTTTTTTAAGTTCTTTTTTTATATCCAGGGTCAGCGTATGTATTACTACCCTCAGTCTTAGTGCCCTTTCCACGATTACCTCTATTCTCTTCAATTGATACAAACGATTGGGTTTTATGATCCCAATCTTTACCCGTTAAATCTATACCCTTCTTTAGAGCAGCACGTCTAGCTTTTTGAGCACCAGCTCTATATTTCTTTCTCTTATCAGAATTAGCCATAGCGAGATTAGCCGCATTCTCTGAAGCAGTCTTAACTTCCTTCAAAGGTGTCTTGTAATATAAAGGTCCATTCATCTTGTATGCCATATCCGTTATTATTACATAGTAAAAAATTTTTTTAA